>WLWD01006101.1_pt1 | contig 71545 bp, 42 predicted proteins | sample 6712731 | NCBI WGS metagenome assembly WLWD01 (sample SAMN12718690, study PRJNA576275) | sponge metagenome | isolation source: marine sponge | host: Mycale hentscheli | place: New Zealand: South Island, Marlborough, Capsize Point | collected 2014-11-01
AATAAAACTGTGCTATGGTCAGCTAATCAACAATCATTAAAGTTAAAGTTAAAATTCATAGCACTGAACCTCTATGAAATAGTAAAAAAGAAGTCTTCATTTACCCTTAAATGACGATCAATGATTTGACAACAATAATAGAACTTCAGTTTCACAAGGAACTAATGAAAACCTTAATTGCCTGTTATTCACTAATTTTATATTGCGATAACGATATTCTATTGTAACAATTCAGATTCTGTTCGAGAAAGAAAAAAGCCTTTTAGTTATTTATTCACAATTAATTAGCTAACACATTACAGTTCAATACCTTTAAAAATTTGTATATTTTAAATATTTATATACATACATATATACATACATACATACATGCATACATACATACATATATAATTTTTTTATCTTCCCAACAATAAATGTCCCGAGGTCATTTTCTGTATGAATCTTTATTCTTTCAATTCTTTATACATTGCTAAAACATGATCAAAACATTTTAAGTGATTATGAGACATTTGTGAGTTGTTTGGTAAAGTACCTCCATTAAACTCTCACTGCATGTTATCATCAAAGTTTGGCATGTAATTTTTATTGTTAATCGTTTTAGAGTATCTATTTATAATGTGGATTGTATTAATATGAACATTTAAAATCATAAATGCACAATGTAGCTATTATGAAGCTTGCAAATCAATTAAACTCGCCAGTTAATATAAGTTCAAACATAGTCCAGTAAAAGTATAATATAAAGACATAGTATTGGATATAAATAAATACAGTTATTATTGCACGAGTCAGAGTGAGATATTTCAAAAGCACACATAAGTATTATCATGAGAGCTGAAGGCAATTGAAAAAGCAAGCCTGAAATGTCATCCTCATATTGTACGACAAGTGCAATAAATTGATTTATTGTGTACTTTTATATTGGATACTATTCCAAAATAGTGAAATAGTTGTGTTTCAGACCCTCATGGTTCAGAAGTAACTCTGCCACATATCTAAAAATTAAGTATAAAGAATTATGCACTGGCATGTAGGAGAGTTCATAATGCAGTGTTGAATATGGGTGGGAGAATAATGAACACTGCAAAATGCAAAAATACTCAAGGAAAAAATCTAATGTATTATAGTACAAAAAATATTGCTTGTTTCAGTTATTATTTTAACAAAAGATTGTGTAACAATTAATGTACTTAGTATCATAACACAAAGTTATATATATTATTTTCCTCATTGGAATAGATATTTTTAATTTAGACTTAAACTGCATTCCCCGGTCTGTAAGAATTTCTTGTGGGAACTGACAATCTTTAAAAATGGAGATCATTCCAGAAATATCATTTTCAGCAATTATTGAACGTAATGGGATTGCCCAACAGTAATGTGAACTAACATATGTATATGACTGTCAAAATATATCTGTAATTATTATGTCTTGACTTGGGGAATGAACCCATAATGTCCAGAGCAATATGCTCAAATGAGATGCAAAAGTTTCAGTAATTTTCAGAGGGGCTTTAGCAGGTGTCGCTTTAGAATTAAACTGACAAGCTTTATATCCCTGCACATATGATGGATGTCACGCGATATCCTTGGCCAAGTGAATGATTTCGAAATAATGGAATATGGGTTGGCGATACACAGAAGCCCTGACTGGTCATGGCCCTCTAACACTTTGCTAATGACAATGACTGCATTATTTAACTTGTCTTCAGATGCATCATGGTTATTATAGCAACAAACTGCAATCATAGAAATAACCCTTCTGATTATCTTTCCCCAGTTTCTACATTTGGTAAGGGACTCACAATTGCTCTGTTCCTCACACAAGTGCTTATGACTGAAACCGCCAATCTTAGCCAAAGGATAATCTACCACATCCCTGTTTCACTTACAAACCTGGGGTGGTTTATTGTTCACCTTCATTCTCATTTCTTTTCTTTTGAAAGCTTTGTACAGTTTTTTAGCCACTTTTACCACAATAAGAACAAGTTGGTGTAACTTTGTCACCGTTACTGTCATCACAAGTAGACTTAGAAGCATTCTCTTTATTAGGTTGGTCCCCACCTGAACTAGTGTCCTGCTTTTCATTTAGTTGTGTTTGTGTGTGTGTTTAGAATAGTGTGTTTACTTCCATTTTTGTGAGTGTTTAGTTGCATTTGTGAATGTGTTTGTATATTGCTACTGATTTATATTATTTTTATGTATCAATGCATATATATATCTATCTTGAACATGATGGATCATAAATGGAGTGTATATCATGATATTTCTTCTAATGTTGAAAGGACATCTTTAAAACTGTATACTTTATTCAAACTAAATTTTATATTTTCATTGTCAATCATTTATTTATCTATAGTTTTGAGGTTATGTGAATGAGGTGTGGTCAATATTTGCATGTTACTTAGTATTATGTTTGCAGGTGTTAAATACAACTCTGCTAAAGATGTTTTCCGAATACATCTCAGAGAGTTATATTGTAACCCTTTGTGCAGTGTTGAAACATGGCTGGGCTGGGGCATTATTCCTCCCTCTAGTGGGAACGTGGGAATGCTCCTTTCAGTGTTACTAAAACACTTCATTTTTAACAGTGTTAAAGAGACCTAAAGGTGTTTTTTATTTGGGATAACACTATTTATCAATACCATCAGGTGGTAGTGTAGAAGGCAACATACAAGCACATAATTGATTAATTATCCCATCAACCTGGCTAGAATCATAGTCCCTTTCAACGGTGAGTGATCATTTCTTTTCTGAGATTACAGTCTGCTTCCCATTGTTCCCTCTGAGCTCTCTCCCAAGCCTCTCGTTGTTCTTCACACTTGTTGTACTGATATGCCAACATTTTCAGGATTAAGGGTGGAGGCCACAACCCAGTGATTTCCTCTATCGCTATGATTTTAATGGCCACTCACAAGTTTCCTCTGTGGTTGTTTCTTTTTTTGAAAGTAATCTTTCAACTTCTGGAAACTGTTGATGGAGCAACATTTGAGCAAAGTTTATATGGTGATCCTTCACTAATTGCCTTTCAATCGGACTCTTATCATAAGTATTCTTGAAATAGCCAGCCATTGTCTTTATGATGATCTATTGTACTTTCAACAGCTGTAGGATTTTCTTTTTTTGTGGAGGAGGAGGAGGAAGTAGAGTGTCAATGCTCTTTGCTGATGCTAACTCAAATAGTTTTGTTATATTTTTATCTGCTGACTTAGTCCAACAAAAGTGAAATTACAGGGGACTTCTAAGCGTCCTTGAGGCCAATCTATAGAATGGCATCTTCTCCCTGTCACCTAACACCAAATGAGTCCAGTCGTGAGTAAAGGTAGTAGCTAGCTAACACAACGACAATGTTCTTCTAGGAACTGTGGAGTTATGAAGCCATCACGAACAACCGATATGGCACATGAATTAAGTATGATCTCAACTTTTGCTCCACAACAGTTCCTCACCAACATTAGAATTCCAGACAAGCTTATAAACGTAAAGTTTCCTAACAACAGAATCTGAACAAACCTTTGTTCCTTGCGCTCGTAGGCCTTGTACGCTTGCTCATTAGTACTATTTTGATTGTAATCGTGAATATTGTTTTCGTGAATGCCCTTTCCGCTACATCCGCGGAATTTACGGCCCAAGAAAAAAAATGTACCTTACAGTATTGTAGCTGTTCTAGTGAGTCCACCAGTTATATATCCACAAGGCTTAGTCTTCATATCACTATACATTTGTATGTTTGAACCATCAGAAATTGTCACCCCATTTAGTAAGTAACGTGAAGTATAGTAGTAATTATATAAGAGAGTTTATAGGAGGACACTGATTGAGAACTAAGGAATTATATTGTTTATTGAGGCATAGCTGATGCTAACTCAAAGAAAGTTGATTTTGTCAGTGCAATTACCCAGGAGCAGATAATTGATTTTGGTCACATTATCGGCCAGTTGATGTAGCAAATAATTATAAAATGGAATCATGAAGTTTAAGTTTTATGTACCTGTTTGTGGGGTAGTAAATCCCACAAACTAGTCAGACTTCGAGCAGCAATCAAAGGACCTGCAAAAAACTATTTAGCTAATCTTCCACACATACATACAGGTACAGCACTTAAATGGAATGAACCTTACAAAGAAGTCGATGGGTTTAGATAACTGGAAGTAGGTAAAGGGCGTTAAAGTATTTGAATAAATGAATGCGAGAATGACAAGTAAGTGGATGAAAGTTCAATGTTTTTTGTCTTCATTCTTGTGGCATCCAGGGAGGTGTGGCTAGGTGGGTGTAGCTTCTGAGTCCTGGAGAGACCCAGACAGTACCATTCAATAGCTGACATGTTAGCAATATCTTTATTAAAAATTTTTTTTATCAATTTGGGTCAAATTTGACTCTATATTTAGTTGAAAATCAGACAGAAGCATTATGTCGTTATTTCATCTTCCTGACAGTATCTGATGCTTAAGTTTTCATGGATGTGTTCTTTTATAAACTAAAATTTGCTACACTCAATTATATATGTATTAGAAGTGGTAATTGATCAGTTTGTTAGTAATTTGCCAGTCAGAATTGCTCTTACTAAAGTAATACTTTTTCATGACTCTCACAACACTTTTTCAAACTTAAGTTAGGATATAATTGGTGTTAGCTGTATTGTTAAAACAATTTTCCATAAATTAAATTATAGAGCTAGTTTTATGACAGCAGGAAAGGATTACAAACTAGAAATGTTGTAGATTTATAGTATAGCAGAGGAAGTATAGTGTGTGTGTGTGTTAAAACACAACACTATAGTTTAGTTGGATATTACCATACTACAGTTATGAACTTATAAACAATCCTATCTGCACAGACTATGTACCATCAACAAAAGATGATGTTTATGTTAAAGGTATTTAGTTCAGCAATGTAATGCACTTTAGAGCATCAACTTCGCATGCAATTAATCGTTTGTTTTGCACTCATAAAGAAAGTAATCATCTGAGTTATTGACACTTGATATTTTCCCAATAGATTGTAGTCTCATATTTTGACCTAATATACATTTGTTTAGAAAATAAGAAAGAAAACTAAGCAAGGAGCAGGCAACAGCATGGGTTATTTTGCGTTCAAAAGCTAAGGGAACCAACAGTAACTATAACTGATGATCACCTTGTTATTTTTAATTGTTATAACACTGCTAACTTTTAATTATACATTAGCACAGTTCCTTTTTGTTTTTTCACTCAATGTTAAGTTAGAATAAAAAATACAATTTTTTTTAAAGAGCCATACTAAAATTGAAAGTGTCATGCTATTCCTTATAATTATAATTATGTACCTATATTATAAAAATTTCTCCAGTTTTAGCTCACCTTGCATGATTGCTTTATTTCATATTTGTGTTTGCTAGTGCATCCCATCCTTTCTTCACACGTTTGGTGCTTTTGGTCAAAACAGCATTTTAACTAAACTGACAGTGAGTACTATAGCTACTTCATCAGTTTATTTTGCTACTACATCTCTCCTCATAATGTTATTTTACCAAAATTGGAAACTGTTATCAATAACAGTAGCACATCTAAGCTTTTAAGATAGGGAACAAACATACACTCTACTCAAATCTGAACTGAGAAGATGAGTGTCAGTGAGTTTTCAGATTCTTCTCCTACTTATGCAGTAGTTGACAAAAGGAAAAAGAAAAAAGGGAAAATCAGTAGAGGAGCTGAAGAAGAAGTCAGCGATCTTAATGCAGTGGTAGATAAAAGAAAAAAAAATTTGTATCCAAATATCCCAACAACAAAGAGGAGAATGAGGTGTATTCTGTAGTTGATGAAAATACTCAAGATATTGAACTTGTTCACAATTCTTCTTATGAAACTCATAGTATTCCAAAGCATAGTAGTGATATAGATGACAAATCATTACCTTCACACTCGGGTTTTAAGAGAAAGTCAGCATCAAGTTTAAATTCAGATAATGTATTATCTCTAAATTTAAAAAAAAATAGCAATATATTGAAGGTCACATTTCCTCAGTTAATCTGGTTAATAACTATTGTGGTTATGACCATAATAATCATAGTTTTAATTGCTACTACTGTAGTAGGCTTTATGAAAGTGTCTATGCTTGAGTCTGTGCTTTCTCTTGAGAGAATAATTTCTTGGAGAACAATTGTACATTTAATGAATCACAGCTTCAAAACAACATCTATGAAAGTTTGATTAATCTTACTTCGATTAATCAGCTTTTTGCAGGCACTAGTTATTCCCACTTGAAAAACTTTTTTATAGCTAAAAAGACTCTTTTATTACTACTAAATGATTGCATAGAACGAGCAGGATCAAATTCTTTTAGTATGTGTGTTGATTCAGCTTTAAATATTCATGGTAAACATGTGATCTTGCCAGCCCAGTCATGTAGGGAACTTCAAATAATAAGGCCAAATAATTCAGATTATTATTTAGTTTCTGCATCTGATGGTTCCATTGTCCAAGTTTATTGTGATATGACCAAATCTTGTGGCAACATTACTGGAGGACTTACTAGAGTAGCCACAATTAACTCTACCAGCTATTCACAACACTGCTCTTCAATGGATATAATGAATGATAATGACGGATGCGTTCGAGTATCTCCTCAACCGGGTTGTTCAGGAATCATTTTTTCTACAATGCACTTGCCATATTTTCACATTTGCGGTATTGTAGATGGCAGATATTTTGGTACAGTTAATGGATTTTCTGGCAGCAATAGATCAGCCAACACTACTATTAATGATAACTATGTTGATGGTATTAGTTTCACTTATGGAAACACATCTCACCGAACTCACGTATGGACATTTAGTGCTACTGCAAGTAATTGTTCCATTAATGTACCAGAATATGTAGGACTACATCACTCCTGCCTGAATAGTACATTTTTTTGTGGTACTGCAGTGTGCGATCTAACTTTTCAGAGAGATTTTAGTACTTCACTTACGGAAAATATTGAAGTGAGACTATGTCAAGATCAGCATAGGGATCAAGATCGTGAAGGTGTATATCTCACATACTTGGATCTTTATGTGTACTAATACTACTACATTGCATTAACATCATCGTGTGTTTGGTGTGTAAAACTTAGCATATTATTATCACTGTTAATTGTATTTGACATATACTGAATTACATAACCTTTAATTTAAATCAGCTAGTGAACATTATAACTTGAGTATACTTACACATTACACTTTATCACTTTGATTCTAATCAAATATACTGGATATTAACAGTACTAAACTTTGCGAAATTATAGTTTATTGCTGTAACAAATATAATAACTACCTTATCAATTTTATTTATAAAATTTCACAGTGTGATAAAAAATTACTAAAATAAATAGATTCCTGATTTAACTTTGATCATCTGACAGGGCATCATTAAATTAAATAGTAAAAAGAAGATGGTCCATGGACCAAAACATTTCTCCATCTATAATATAACCGTGCTATGGTAAGCTAATCAACAATCATTAAAGTTAAAGTTAAAATTCATAGCAATGAACCTCTATGAAATAGTAAAAAAAAAGTCTTCAGTTACTCTTAAATGACGATCAATGATTTGACAACAATAATAGAACTTCAGTTTCACAAGGAACTAATGAAAACCTTAATTGCCCGTTACTCACTATTATTATATTGCGATAACGATATTCTATTGTAACAATTCAGATTCTGTTCGAGAAAGAAAAAAGCTTTTTAGTTATTTATTCACAATTAATTAGCTAACACATTACCTTTAAAATATGTATTTTTAAATATTTATATACATACATACATACATACATATATACATACATACATACATGCATACATACATACATATATAATTTTTTCATCTTCCCAACAATTAATGTCCCGAGGTTCTTTTTACTATATCTGTATGAATCTTTATTCTTTCAATTGATTTTATAGATTGCTAAAACATGATCAAAACATTTTAAGTGATTAGGAGACATTTGTGAGTTGTTTGGTAAAGTACCTCCATTAAATTCTCACTGCATGTTATCATCAAAGTTTGGCATGTAATTTTTATTGTTAATCATTTTAGAGCATCTATATTTATAATGTGGATTGTATTAATATGAACATTTAAAATCATAAATGCACAATGTAGTTATTATGAAGCTTGCAAATCAATTAAACTCACCAGTTAATATAAGTTTAAACATAGTCCAGTAAAAATATAATATGAAGACATACTATTGGATATAAATAAATACAGTAATTATTGCATGAGTCAGAGTACAATATGATGAGATATTTCAAAAGCACACATAAGTATTATCATGAGCTGAAGGCAATTGAAAAAGCAATCATGAGCCTGAAATGTCATCCTCATTATTGTACGACAAGTGCAATCAATTGGTTTATTGTGTACTTGTATATTGGATACTATTCCAAAATTGTAAAATAGTTGTGTTTCAGACCCTCATGGTTCAAAAGTAACTCTGTCATATATCTAAAAATTAAGTATCAAGAACTATGCACTGGCATGTTGGAGAGTTCATAATGTCGTGTTGAATATGGGTGGGAGAGAATAATGAACACTGCGAAATGCAAAATACTCAAGGAAAAAATCTAATGTATTATAGTACAAAAAATATTGCTTGTTTCAGTTATTATTTTAACAAAAGATTGTGTAACAATAAATGTACTTATTATCATCATAACACAAAGTTGCCATAACGCAGTTAAACTGTATAAGTGTGCGCGTACGTTAGGGCGTAAAAAACGCTCACTAAAACTCAAACTTTACCTGGCCCTCAATGCTGACATCACGTACGCCTCATTGGAATAGATATTTTTTGCCTGAGATACATGTTAACACTTCTTATTAAGATACAAAAAAAATCATACCCAGGTATGGACTGACCATACACACTCAATAATCACACATGTATGTACTTCATTTATTTATTTCGTCATCTCATAGCTATGAGCAAGAATTACTGGTGAGTTTATCGTCATATTATAGAGATGGAGGAACTGCTGCAGTGTGGAAAGATTTAATATGATAGGATATTAGATCATCAGTTGTGCTGCTTCTGTATATCTACTTGAGCTCTGAGTTGATACTCTCTCTATCTGCCACCACAGACATGTATAGGACAACCACACTGTCTATATAGTTGGTTCACTGCCACCACCAACTAGCTTCAACTATCTAGTAGTAAATAAGCTATGCCATAATTTTCGAAGCTCATAGCTTCAAGTTTGTAGTAGCTAATTGTTCACCTAGGGCAACAACAAAAAACAGAGAAACATTTTTCATTTTTCATAGTACACATTGAAAGTAATAATGTGATAATAATCATCTATAATGGCAACTTACTATTTAATGAGCTACTTCTGCTAGCATAGAATACATTACAATTAAATTTATTGAAGGTTAATAAAGTAACAACAATATGTATGCATTTTCTTCTTAGCACTTTAAAATAATCCTATGTAACGTAATGTATAGTACAAATATTTATTATAAATTCTCAGTAAACAACATGTGAAGCAAACTAAGCTTGTGTTTTTGATAGCAGCCAAAGGTCTAAAAATATCAATGGAAACATCATTAATATCGTATTTAACCTGTTCTGTGGTTTTGTCTAACTCAAAGGTAATTAAAATATTATCAGATAGCTCTCAATGTAAACAAATTTGATGAGTTACACTAAAATTATACCATGAACTATTCTGGGAATAACAATTGAGTGAAGTTGTTGTCAATTATGCTAATATTATATATAAGCAGTTATACACAAGCAGTTTCAGTTTGAGCATATTTTTGTTACATGCAAGCTGCTTTACTTGTGTGCATGCTCTGGGATACATCTACTGCACTTAAAGGCAACAGCTCTAGATAGCTGGACAAGTCACAGCAATTCCAGTGAGTGACCATAATTCCAATGGCTTAATCGTTGGATAATAAAAAAGTAAATTTAATACTAACTGGAATCAGGACGACCATCAATGGTAATCATGAGATGGGAATACTAATAAAATTACTAGACTACCATAGTTAAAAGAAGCACAATGTATGGATGCCTATTTAATTGTGCTTGTTAGAAAGCTGCACTCTATGCTAATACTTTCCTTGACAGTGACAATATAACCTCATTGACCTCTCTCTTATGGAACTGAAACAATGCACTGTTTAGAGAAACCGTGTGATATACAATTACTCTAAGAAGGAGTACTTTTGACATTATTATTGAATAATGAATCAAAAGTCAGTCTAGTTTGCTTTGCTGCTTAATATGATTAAATTTCATATTGGACTTTTTTCCCCCTTATATTCATTAGTGTGGGCTTATACGTAATGGGTGTGAATGAAATTGTGAGAATGTACAAGGTTCAGTTGTGACAAAATAATATGATCATGGTTTACTTTGACATTAGTTTAGCCAAACAATCAAGCAGTGTCTGATAGTACTTCAGATCATAGGTGTAGGAATAATTTCTTAATAGGTTGGGAGGGGGGGGGGGGGGGGGGGAGGGAAAGGGTGCTAGAATTGTTTTAGTTAACTAAAAATAAAACCGAAACACTATAGCTTTGTGGTAGTTTACTTTTGGTAAGAATAACTAAAACTAAGCTGTAGAGAACATGAAAAACTAAAACTAAATATTTTAGAAGACAGACAATTCACTAAAATTTCCAGTAGAGTGGATGACAAAAACTAAAACTAAGAAATTTTATTGTAAACAATTCACCTTGAATTATTTCATTATTACATTAAGGAATAAATTGTAATCAAGTAATTATTCTCTAAACTATATGCAATATATCATACTTTATTTATAATGCCTAAGATTTCATAGAAATATGCTATTTTTGAAGTTATTTGAGAAAACTACCAGTACTACTTTCTTTAAGGATTCTCATGATTGAAGAAGTTGAGAGACAACGTAAATTAACCAAAACTAAGTCAATTGATAGTATAACTAAATCTTCTACATGATATTGAGGAAAAACTAAACACTAAATTAATATTCAGGGAAAATGTCAGGAAAAACTATATCTAAGCCTTCAAGATATTTTTTAGTATAAATAGACTATTTTTCCAAAGTATCTAGTGAGTTTGTTGGTGTATTGTGAAGACCACAACATTAGTGAATAATCAGTGTGAGTGTTGTATTTACCACCGTGTAGGACCTATTACAAATACAGATCAGATAAGCCATGTAATAGTTGTAGATGTACAGTAACTTTTAGCAATAGCTTCTTGGATGGTTCTTTAAAATGAAGATAGTATTAAGCATCCCAGGGCCAAGTTGCTATCAACTGTGCATGAATAAGTAGGCCTATGTCAACGGGTCGATCAATCAGGGTTGTAAGGCCTGACCTAACCGGCAATGCAGTTGCTCGCACACTCAAGAATAGATTGTCTGGACTAGAGCTCCAACAAGAACTCCTGAACTATCTCTGGCCATAAAGATGACACAGTTCCAATCCTGGATATGAATAGAGTAGCTATGTTAGCTATAATTATTAATCAGTCACTGACAGTAAATACAAAGAATAATTCAATGATAGTAACAGAGAATAATGAGTAAGAATGAAACATTGACAACAACAACAACAACAATAAACAAATGACTATGAGAACGACAAAAATGAGAATGATGACGTCTGCCCCAAGGGACAAGAATATGTGTATATATAATAGGAACGAACTAGTTAATGTTTTCTCTATTCCTCTAGGCTCTGGGGCCTGGACATAGCATCTATTGAAAAGAAAAGCAAGGAGAAAAAAACTAATTTTTTTAAAAGTCTATGATTTCATAATTAACTGATGAAACACTATGCAAGTACAATCACTACCAATTCATAAATTAAGTAGCGTCACACAATTGGATGTGCTGGATGGAAAGATGTCAAGTCATGCCAGTAACATGACTTAAATGTTGCTTCTGAGCCACCCCTTAAAATAGTACCATCTTGTCATTATGTGACATGCTGCGTGTCTAGTTATATTTAATAGAGTACACATTAAAGATACACATAGATAGACACTGATATTAGCTTAATTGGGCTTACTCAACTAAATTCCATAGTTATCCTATAATTTCATTGTCATAGCTTAGGTTCAATTCAATATACAATTTAATTCAATAATTCCAAGTCACAATTTACACAAGACATAATACAACTTCAACCGACTTTGAGTTTGAATAACTGAATAGAAAGTGATTAAGGAATCTGGCTCCATTTTTATACCACCATTACCTCAGATGAACTGATGGGATATTGCTCTAACTAAAGCAAGCCCACATAGGCTTACTAAACAAACAGCGGTTTCCCTAACTACATCACCACTAAGTCCCACCCACAACAGGAAGTAGATTTTGGTTATACCTTTAAGGTTAGGAGTTCTCATATTTATTCTGGGTTATATTTCCACATAAAACTACCAGAAAAATAACAAAAAAAGTAGGAAACTTTTTTCATTGTGTTTATCCTTTAAAGGTTATATAAAAGTTGTGCACAATAATTTGGGACAAACTCTTCCTTGCTGCAGAAGGCATAGACTTGTGGATTCACCAACAGTCAATATGGTATTTTTTCTTTCAATACGATCAAGTCAAAATGAGGCATTCTGTTGGCTGGTTATGAAAACAATAGTCTAAAAGGCTACTGATTTTTAGTTGGGCCAACATGTTACATACTAAATAGACCATTAGCTTTCTTCCCACGTGGTCATTGAAGTATCTACTAATTTATATTAGACATTCAGGTATGTATTCAATTTTCTACCATATATATACCGAAACTTTTCTGTTTGGTAATTAATTTTGTGACTGTTTTGCTAACAATACCAATTACTGCCAATTATAACAATATTGAGTTACATTGTCTCATTTTTATGATAATAATGACTACACTTAATTCTGAAAAATGCTGAGTTGTTTATTTAAGTATAAGACAAGCATATCTCTGTTCCTTGTTAGAGTAAACCCTTGTTATGAATTATGTAATAATTATGTAATAATAGAAGCCATAACAATTGCATGTGTGGTTAAAGTAAACTAGTGTTGTAATTCTAAACAGGTATGACAGGTGTTTAGCTAGAGGTGATGTTGCTGTACAATTCATATATCGACCATTGTACATTGTAGTTCACAGAAATTTCTGGATACCTGAGTTCGAATAACTACTAATGGATCAAAATATTATTGTTTGTATTAATCAATATAAGCCTGTGACTACTAATTTGGCGAGCGAGCGTAGTGAGCGAGACACTTACAGGGGTAACACAATTGAAAATCGGGGATGTTTGTTTATTTGGCGAGCGAGCGAAGCGTGCGAGACAGTATTAGGGGTGGATAATGCAAAATCGGGTATATTATGTTATTGGCGTGCGAGCGAAGCGAGCGAGACACTATCAGGGGTAACGCAATCGAGATTTCGCTATATTTATTGGCGAGCGAGCGTAGCGAGCGAGACACTTACAGGGGTAACACAATCGAAAATCGGGGATGTTTGTTTGTTTATATGTTTGGACGTACGTAAGGCATTTTTGTACTTTGACCCTCGCGTTTTTGTGTTAGTTCGGTGGTCGACCCCGTCCCAAACTTCACTAAACAGAATCCTCTGTTTATCGATCAGTACCCGTATCACCCTAGAAATTGAATTGTTTACCGTTTTGAATTCTTTTGCGGGTGCAGTTAAAACGTGAAAACTTAAGGGACTTCCATTTCTATTCGAGTTAGTGGCGTGGTAAGTCAAAGCGCTCTTTGTCATGGTTATAAGAATTGTGCAACAGTTACTTGAAAATACATTGTCCACTAGACTACTGCGAAGGTAAGTCTGTGTAGGTGCATGTCCAGTTGTGTCAAAGCATTGGGTGTTACAACCACTACTTAGCTAAAGAATATTACAAAGAAAACTTTTAAATAACGTGTATTGTTTTGTTGTTGTTTTTTTCCTTCAATTGAGAGTTGTTACTATGGCACTGAAGTCCCTTTACCTTGTATGCGAAGTTTAAAAACTGGACCTTATTATCAGTAGCTTCAGTGTTAAATCATTCATATAAAAATAGTATGATTTTGTATTTGTTTGCTGAAACTGCTATTATAGTGTTTGCATGAAGTAAGCTAAAAATAGTAACATTTTATGTTACCTAACTATCAGGCTCGCTCGCCATTTGTGCTCAAGCACACCACTAGTTTATCTGTTTATGGGGTACGTGAGACCTCTGTTTTCGCCCGCGCTTCTAATTACGTAAGTTAGGTAAAGCGTTCACAGTGCCAGTATTTTCAATTAACTAGCTCTGAGAATCCTTAGTGGCGGTGGTAAGTCAATGCGCTCTTTGTCATGGTTATAAGCCGTGCGCAACAGTATTTACTTGAAAATACATTGTCCACTAGACTACCGCTAAGGTAAGTCTGTTTAGGTGCATGTCCAGTTGTGTCAAAACATTGTGTGTTACAACCACTACTTAGCTAAAGAATATCACAAAGAAAACGTTTAAATAACGTGTATTGTTTTGTTGTTGTTTTTTTCCCTTCAATTCAAGCAGTTGCAGAGAGTTGTTACTATGGCACTGAAATCCCTTTACCGTGTATGCGAAATTTAAAAACTGGACCTTATTTTCAGTAGCTTCAGTGTTAGAAGTCAAGATCACTCATATAAAAAGAGTATAGTCTTTAGGCTCGCTCGCCATTTGTGCTCAAGCACATCACTAGTTTATTTATTTATTTATTTATCTGTTTATGGGGTACGTGAGACTTCTGTTTTCGCCCGCGCCTCTAATTACGTAAGTTAGGTAAAGTGTTCACAGTTCCAGTATTTTCAATTAACGAGCGCGGAGAATCATCCTGCTGCACTGCCTTACCAACTTTGTTTCAACCAAAAAGTTTACAGCTACTCTCTTCTTGAAACAATTGTGAAGTCTTTGTCAAGCTGCGCTTCTTTGCCACTGCTTTCGAAGTTTATTCAGGTAATTCTGTTAGTTTAGTCTGGGATCAGAGACTTTAGATTGTCTGATGCTAACTGAGAATGGAAAGGGTTACACTGTGCACTACAGTTAGATGTTGTTTTTTTTCTTCCAAGCAGTTGCAGAGAGTTGTTACTATGGCACTGAAATCCCTTTACCCTGTATGCTAAATTAACAAAACTGGACCTTATTTTCAGTAGCTTCAGTGTTAGAAGTCAAATATAATAATAGTATAGTCTTTAGGCTCGCTCGCCATTTGTGCTCAAGCACATCACTAGTTCAGCGAGCGAGCGAAGCGAGCGGAGCTGACTATCAGTCGTTTTCAATTGAGATTTCAGATATATATATATGTATGTAGGTATGTATGCGTACGTCAAAAAATTTAGCCCGCGCTTCTAATTACGTAAGGTAGGTAAAGCGTTTACAGTTCCAGTATTTTTCAATTATCGAGCACGGAGAATCCTGCTGCACTGCCTTACGCAACTTTGTTTCAACCAAAACGTTTATAGCTACTCTCTTCTTGAAACAATTGTTAAGTCTTTGTCAAGCTGCGCTTCTTTGCCACTGCTTTCGAAGTTTATTCAGGTAATTCTGTTATTGTTAACTCTTCATGCCTAATCATTGCTATTATTTAGCGATTTCCTTCACAAATCATCTTTAACTATACTCATAATATATTTACTCGCTCGCCATGCATTTGCGCTTTCGAGCGCACCACTAGTATATATGTATGTATGTATGTACGGATGGTAAGTATGCTCTTTCAACGCGCACGCGGGGAATTTTTTCTCCTAAAAACACGGCTATTTAGGCTCGACTCCAGTTTATTCTGATACTACAGCATTAAGCAAACCTTACTTTATACTTAAGCTCCAAAGTATGAGAAAATTCCTGCTAAAACGCTTGTTTTCAAGACACAAAAAGTTGATTCGACAGGTTACTATGGCATTGAAGACCCTTTTCCAGACTTCATTTCAAAACTTCGCCGTTTTATGGGGGATACGGAGTGGCCGGTTGTTGGTTGTCAAGAGCCGTTGGTAGTCAGAATGCCGTAGTATTAATGCTATGGAAGCTACTACTTCTCGAGGGAAGCTGAGATAAGTAAGCAATTCCATATTTGTTAGCTAAATATGCAAAATTAACTCTGGCCTTTCTTTTTTGTAGCTAAGAGCTAGTCAACAGTGACTGGTAAATTCAAATAGTCAGATTGGCTCAAATTTGGTACTACAAAAGCTACCACTGCTCAAGAAAATGAGGTAAGAAAGTAAATTTGTATTTGTGTGCTAAAATTGATTGTCTTTTGTTTTTGTAGGTGAGAGCTTGTTGTCAAGAATTCAAGGTAATTCAGACTTCAATTACAGAAGTTATCAATACTCAAGAATGAGGTAAGTAGTAATTCCGTATTTGTTGGCTAAAATTACAAATAATAACACTGGTTTATTTTTTATCGTAGCTGAGAGCTTGTTCAAGAGTTACTGGTGATTGAGATTATCAGAATGGTTGATGTTTGATACTACAAAAGTTACCATTAATAAGGTAAGAGAGTGACTTTGTATTTGTTTGCTGAAATCAAATGTCATAACTGCTATTATAGTGTTTGCATGAAGTAAGCTAAAACATAGTAACATTTTATGTTACCTAACTATCAGGCTCGCTCGCCATTTGTGCTCAAGCACACCACTAGTTTATTTATATATATGGACGTACGTATGTCATTTTGTACTTTGACCCTCCGTATTTTTGTGTTCGCTCCGCGTTCGACCCCGTCCCAAACTTCACTAAACAGAATCCTCCGGTTTAGTGACCATTACCCGTATCACCTTAGAAATTGAATTGTTTACCGCTTTGAATTCTTTTGCGGGTGCAGTTAAAACACAAAAACTTATGGGAGCTCCATTTCTATTCGAGTTAGTCGCTATTTGTCACAGTTATAAGCCCTACTCAACAGCATTAACTTGTAAATTCATTGTCCACTGACGAACCACGAAGGTAAGTCTTGCGTAGGTATGTTCAGTTGTGTGAAAGTATTGTGCGTTACAATTACTATTAAGAATGTCACAAAGAAAACTTTAAATAACGTGACTTGATTTTGTTGCTTCTTTTTCTATTCAAACAGTTGCGGGGAGCGGTTACTATGGCATTGAATCCCCTTACCGCATACGTAATTTAAAAACTCGACTTTATTTTAGTAGCTTGAGTGTTAGTTGTTAAAATCAATCATTTAACAATAGTGTAGTTTAAAAACTCGACTTTATTTTAGTAGCTTGAGTGTTAGTTGTTAAAATCAATCATTTAACAATAGTATAGTTTAAGGCTCGCTCGCCATTTGTGCTTGAGCACACCACTAGTTTATTTATTGGCGAGCGAGCGTAGCGAGCGAGACACTTACAGGGGTAACACAATCGAAAATCGGGGATGTTTATCTATTTATTTATTTGTATATATGTTTGGACGTACGTATGTCATTTTGTACTTTGACCCTCGCGTTTTTGTGTTTGTTCGGTTGTCGACCCCGTCTCAAATTGCACTAAACAAAATCCTCTGGTTTATCGATCAGTACCCGTATCACCCTAGAAATTGAATTGTTTACCGTTTTGAATTCTTTTGCGGGTGCAGTTAAAACTTGAAAACTTAAGGGACTATTCGAGTTAGTGGCGGTGGTAAGTCAATGCGTTCTTTGTCATGGTTATAAGCCGTGCGCAACAATATTTACTTGAAAATACATTGTCCACTAGACTACTGGAAGGTAAGTCTGTGTAGGTGCATGTCCAGTTGTGTCAAAGCATTGTGTGTTACAACCATTACTTAGCTAAAGAATATCACAAAGAAAACTTTTAAATAACGTATATTGTTTTGTTGTTGTTTTTTTCCTTCAATTCAAGCAGTTGCAGAGAGTTGTTACTATGGCACTGAAATCCCTTTACCGTGTATGCTAAATTAAAAAACTGGACCTTATCAGTAGCTTCAGTGTTAGTAGTCAAAATCATTCATATAAAAATAGTAGTATAGTCTTTAGGCTCGCTCGCCATTTGTGCTCAAGCACACCACTAGTATGATTACATTTTATCTGCTTTGTAGTTCTAATTTAGACATCACTTGTTGAAATAGTCAGTACACATATAAGTCCATGTTTGTCAAATACACGCCTTCATTAACACCTCCTCCTTGAATGTCCCTTTCTTCATCTTGGCATAATCTAACTCTAATGTCTTGATTACTGAAGTGTTGGAAGTCCCTTTGAAATGTTACGACACGAGAAGATGGTGGATAGTTTGTTGTGTTGAGACAGGAGCAATGGCCTGCTACATAGGCGGGTGCATTACTGCAGCAGTGTCCATTTAATTTAGCACTAAATGTCCAAATGTGATTGGTAACACTTCCATCAGTTGTGCTAATGCCATCTACATAGGTGTCATTCAATGAACTATTCATTGGTCGTTGCATAATGTGTAGGCACCATACAGGCATAAAACCTTCACCAGTACCAAAAAATGCACCTTCTAAAACCCCACACATCTGAGAATAAGACAAATTTATTAAAGGAACCAGTATTAACAGATAGATACATCTTGTAAAACAACAACAAAAATAACAAAACAGTCAATAACTATTAATTAATGACAGTGATGTATAGTTGTTTGTCATTTGTACAGCATTACCTATGATCTGTTGAATGTGTAGCATAATGTTCATTGAATAACAACATATTAAATATTCAAATGAGATCACTTTCTTTCCATAACAAACCACATTAGATGTATGAATATCAAGTCTATTAATGTGATGGGTTACAAATATGAAACTTTCCACAGGTGTTGTTATTCCAAATAAACACCATGAAACAGCTGCCGATATTGGAATAGTACTGTTATTATTTATGATATTATAAGACTAGATTTACGGAAACATTTATTTAAGTTATCAATATCATTGAGTAACAACATATTATATTCAAATGAGATCACGTTATTTCCCCTATTAAACATAGGAATAACATATCTATCAGTGTGATGGGATACAAGTATGAAACTTTCCACAGATGATGTTATTCTAAATAAACACAATGAAACAGCTGCTGATTTTGGAACAGTATATGATATTATAAGACTAGATTTACGGAAACATTTATTTAAGTTATCATGTCAATACAATATTACCTATGAATTATTGAATATGTAGCCAGCTACAAAATAATTGTAAAAGTCATTAAAGATGGGATTTTTTGAATAGTTTTGTATTATAAATAAATCATTTCATACTCTCCCAGTGACATGTTATGCATTATGATATAAGTTTACTTTATGAGAAATTAACTAATTAGCTCCTTTGTAGCTTATTGTTTGCAGCATCTCATTAGCTACAAGTAATCATAAATAGTTTATGTCATGGTAGCCATGTCAAATTATTTTATTTAAACTTTCTAAAAATGACACATGTTCAAAATAACACTGCCTGAAAAGTATCCATTGACAACCAAAACAAAATCGTAAATTAGTGTATAATGTGTTGATAACTAGTTTGTTAACCTCTACAGCCTTGTAAACTTTTTGTTAACTCTAATTACCAAGACAGTTTACGAATTTTGTTATGTTTGTCAATGGACACTTTTCACCCTGTGTAATTAGATACATTTTTAGAAATTGTCTTGAGTTTTGAAGTAATATTTGCACATCTATAGCCTTACTTCACTCCTAGTGGTGTTTTAAAGATGTTTAAACTGAAAATGAAATTGTTGGTAATTTTTTGTTTTACTCTAAGTAACTAAAGTTTGTATTTGCATGTATCTTTACAAAACTATATGAGTAATATGAGAATCCTTATAAGGTAGCCTCATCATAATTAAGCTAAATTATTATGGCTAATTAAATTATATAGATAATATAGAAATGTACTGTGGGAACATCCCCAGACAAATCATGAGACTCTGAGGAATGCACTCCCTGGAGAAATGAACACTAGTTTTCAATTATTTAGTTTATTGTGACCTCATTTATATTGTCTGGAAGTCTAGCTGTAATCGGGAGGAGCTGATCACAAATTATATAAAGGCTAATCTCTAGTACCATTATGTTATGTCTCACAACTCTTGCTGTCGTTATTGCACGTCCTGAAGTGTCTCTTAGTTAATTGGCAAGCGAGCGAAGCGAGCGAGCAACTCTAAGATGTAGTCTATGGAAATCCTGAATACGTGGTCGTTTTGAATACGTGGTCGTTTTGAATACGTGGTCGTTTTGAATACGTGGTCGTTTTGAATACGTGGTCGTTTTGAATACGTGGTCGTTTTGAATACGTGATCGTTTTGAATATGTGGTCGTTTTGAATACGTGATCGTTTTGAATACGTGGTCGTTTAAACGCGCGCGCGCATTCCAGAACTTCGCTCGCTCGCCCAACCAATGCTACACGAGCATTTTCTAGTTATTGGCGAGCGAGCGAAGCGAGCGAGCAACTCTAAGATGTAGTCTATGGAAATCCTGAATACGTGGTACGTCGTCGTTTTGAATACGTCGTCGTTTAAACGCGCGCACGCATTCCAGAACTTCGCTGGCTCGCCCAACCAATGCTACACGAGCATTTTCTAGTATTATTAAAAGTGATTGATTGGGCTAACACTAGGGCACGCAAACAACGGCTACACACGGAGGATTCAGGGCCGTCGGAAGCGGGGCGGCTGGGGAGGCCACAGCCGCCCCACTTTTAATAACTATATTTGGTAAAGGGTCGTTTTCCGACTAAACCGGGGTTTTGCTTTAAAGCATTTTGATGGCTTCTTCGCTTAGTAGTCGCGGAGGCCAACTGCCATTGCCCACAATTGGTGATAAAGCTCATCAGCCATCCAATTTTTGCTTCCCGCAGCGTGATTTTGGAAAAAAGTCAGTGGTTAAGCGCTCCTTTCAGCCACAATGGTTTGGGAGGTGGCCATGGCTTCATTATGATGAAGACAGGGACCTTGCTATCTGTTTTGTTTGTATAGCGGCTTATAAGAAGAATCACCTGCATTCTATTTCCTGCCTGGAGCAAACTTTTATATCGACAGGATTCTTGAACTGGAAAGATGCAATTGCCAAGTTTAATAAGCATGAACATAGCCAGTGTCACAAAGAGTCTGTCCTGAAGACTATTACACTTCCTGCTACAACAAGTGATGTTAGTGTAGTGAAATGCTGGCATCACAGATAAAGGTAGAGAGGCTGCATCGACGAAAGTGTCTGCTTAAGTTGCTTTCAAATGCTAGATTCCTTGCAAGACAAGGCCTTGCTTTTCGTGGTGATGGTCATGAAGAATCAGATTCTAATTTTGTGAGACTGATTTATCTGTGATCTGAAGAAAATGTAGAGCTTCTGGACTGGATGAAACGGAAAACTAACAAGTACACATCTGGTGACATGCAAAACGAGATGGTGAAAGTGATGGCTTTGCATGTCCTGCGAGGAATTGCTGCATCAATCCAGGCTACACCTTTTTTCACTGTAATGGTAGACGAAACAACAGATGTTTCAAATGTGGAACAAGTTGTCGTGTGTCTCAGATGGGTTAGTGGAACATTGGAGGTTCATGAGGACTTTGTTGGACTATTTGAGGTGACGTCTACTAAAGCTGAGACCATTTATGCAGCCATTACTGATGTGCTGTTGCGGTTAAATCTTTCTCTTTCAAGGGTACGAGGACAGTGCTATGATGGTGCTGCGACTATGTCTGGTGCAAAATCTGGTGTGGCCACAAGATTGTGTGCAGCCGAGCCAAGAGCTATTTTTACCCATTGCTATGGACATAGTTTAAATTTGGCCTGTTGTGATACCATCAAAAGGTGCAAACTAATGAAAGATGCAATGGATACTACATATGAAATTATAAAACTAATCAAAAAGTCGCCTACTCGAGAAGCAATGTTCAAGCAGATTAAAGAAGGAATACAAGTTGGCGAATCTCCAAGTATTCGTACTCTTTGTCCAACCAGGTGGACAGTCCGAGCTGAATCATTGAAGAGTATTCTTGATAATTTCAATGTGCTTTTGGAGCTTTGGACAGTGTCATTGGAGCATGTGAAGGATACTGAAATGAAAGCAAGAATACATGGAGTTTCTGCTCAGATGAAGAAGTTCGACTTTTTCTTTGGTGTTTCTCTGGGCCTATTAATTTTACGACACAGTGACAACCTTAGCAAAACCATACAAAAGACAGATATGTCAGCAGCAGAAGGTCAAGCTATAACGGCCATGACCATTGCCACCTTGAAGTCCCTGCGCACTGATGAAAATTTCGATTTGTTTTGGAATAAGGTAACTACTTCAGCAGAATGTTTTGACATTAGCAAGCCTGCTCTTCCCCGCCATCGCAAAATCCCACGCCGTCTTGATGATGGTTCCATGTCAACATTGCATGAGACAGTGGAAATCCACTATCGGATTATATATTTTGAGGCACTTGACCTCATCACTTCTTGTATTGAAGGTCGATACAACCAACCAGGCTTCAAGACCTATGAAAAAGTTCAGACATTCTTCAAGGCTGCATCCAAAGAATCCTATGATGAAGAAATGCAATTTGTACTTTACTTTTATGGATCAGATTTTGATCCGTTACTTCTTCCAACGCATTTGGAACTTTTTTCGCAGCATTTTTCCAAGGAGCATGAAGTTAATGGTGTAGTGGTTGTGTCAAGTATCCTGAGATATTTTTCTAGTAGCACACCAAGTCAATTGGAATTGATGAGTGAGGTTTGTAAATTAGTTAAGCTACTTTATGTGATGCCAGCTACTAATGCTGAAAGTGAAAGGTCCTTCAGTACTGTTCGACGAATTAAAAGTTACCTCCGCTCAACAATGTCCCAGCAGCGTCTAAATCATTTGATGCTTTTGAATATACACAAAAGTTTCACTGACAAACTCAACCTTGTAGACGTTGCTAATGATTTTATTGCTGGTAATGAGCACAGAAAGAATGTCTTTGGTATAGAATTCAAAGTATCGGATCTTGATTCATAGTAAAAACACTAAACTACCACTTCATGTCTAACATTACTAAATTAATTTGTATCACACATCATTATTTCTTTATACAACTATTACTCCTAATTTAACAATATTATTCTACTTTAAATATAACTCAATATCAAGAAAAAAAATCGAACAATAGTCAAATGACTGTGAGCCTCCCCACTTCTGGAAACCTTCCGACTGCCCTGGGATTGAGAACTGGTGGCCGCATAACCAGCTGGTTTTCAGCAAGAATAACACCTTGGTGTGCCAAGTGACCCCACACGTATAATGAATTTTTTTTCTATTGCACTATAAACACCTTTTAAATCTAATTAAGTACATAAGAAAAATTCAGTCAATATAAATATCTTTTGATACAGTACATATTTAATTATTTTAAGAATATCATGTTCAAAACCATATCCATAAAAATCTACACAAAATTTGATTGGTTTTATGCTTTTTAAAATATTATTTCACTCTACCATGTTTAATAAATCATAGACAAAATATATAAACAATTAGAAAGCATAGAGCGTTCTTGTATACAAGATATGTATGTGTTTATAAATATACATATATATATATTTATACACACATATATTATATAATGCTACAAAATATATAAACAATTAGAAAGCATAGAGTGTTCTTGTATACAAGATATGTATGTGTTTATAAATAAATATACACACATATATTATATAATGCTACAAAAGGTATTTTTGGCCTTTATAAGTGGGCATTTGCTGCACCCCTCTGCAATTGGTTTTGCATCCCTGAAAATTCTTATGATCTTCATAGTTACATTTGCCACTAAATTATAATCAATTTCATGAGCTATAGTTACCAAATGCAAAAGCAAAAAAAAAAAAAAAAAAAAAAAAAAAAAAAAAAAAAAAAAAAAAAAAAAAAAAAAAAAAAAAAAAAAAAAAAAAACAGAAAAACAAAACAAAACAAAATAGAAAACCAATCAATATTAATAGCAGCATGTATAACTTAATTTACTGTTTTTCAATTCTAGAGTGATCACTTTTTGGCTAATTTTTTTTGTTTAGTATAAAATAGAATAATTAATATTCATATGCTTTCATTATTAAGATTCAAATAAACATAGGAAGATGTTTTAGAAAGAATACAAACCTTTACAGCTAAAGCCACATTGAAATTGTAATTTAGCAAATAAAATACAAATAATGCACTCATAAAGATCCAAAAGATGTACAGCTTCCAATTCTCATTCCTTTTTTACTATGGACATTCTCTCTATAATGTATATGGTGAGGAAAGTAAGAATCTTTTAAATCTTGAAATATAAACCATAAAAAAAAATATATAGGGTAGTATTGAAACAGGAATGATATATTCCTAGAGATTCTAGTCCATGTATTTGGATATTCCAGTAGACACAAATTTCAGGCCTGTAGCCAGGATGTTTGATGGGGATACTGGTCATCTTCCTTTGAAATTAATTGTAGTCATAGCTGGTAGATCTTGTTTCTCTGAGCGATCAGTATTTAAATCTGTTGAATAGCTAATATTACACCCCAATGTTTTAGCTATACAACAGATTTAAATACTGATCGCTCCATTTAAATTTCTCTTTCTCCAGTTTGTGTGGATGCTGTTAGTAAATGTTTAACCATTTTATCAATGTTCAAGTCTAAGTAATTAACATGATGATAATTGCTAGACTCATGTAATCATTAAAATATTTTGAGGAGGAGCTTGATCTTTAACATGAAATGAGCTCAAAGGGAGTATAGTGCTATATTATACAAACATTCCTTCAATGTAGAATACTGAAGAAAATGCAATTTTTAAGAATCATACCAAATTTGGAAGTGTGATGCTATTGCTTATCCAGTGAAAAACTTCATCACTTTTGCTTAATTTGTTTTTGTTTTCACATAGTCAAGACCACAATAATTACAACCACTTTCAAGTTACATCAAATGAAGGGTCTAAATTCGCTGTTGTAATTATGTTAAACAGTTGCATACTTGTGTTTACATGTTCGGTCTCTTGGCCACAACAATATTAAGTAAACTGAAAGTAAGTACTATATAGCTACATTATCAGTTTATATTGCTACTACATCTCTCCTCATAATGTTATTTTACCAAAATTGGAAACTGTTATCAATAACAGTAGCACATCTAAGCTTTTAAGATAGGGAACAAACATACACTCTACTCAAATCTGAACTGAGAAGATGAGCGGCAGTAAGTTTTCAGATTCTTCTCCTACTTACGCAGTAGTTGACAAAAGGAAAAAGAAAAAAGGGAAAATCAGTAGAGGAGCTGAAGGAGAAGTCAGTGATCTTTATGCAGTGGTAGATAAAAGCAAAAAGAAATTTGTATCCAAATATCCCAACAACAAAGAGGAGAATGAGGTGTATTCTGTAGTTGACGAAAATACTCAAGATATTGAACTTGTTCACAATTCTTCACATGACACTCAAAGTATTCCAAAGCATAGTAGTGATACAGAAGACAAATCATTACCTTCACACTCGGGTTTTAAGAGAAAGTCAGCATTAAGTTTAAATTCAGAGAATGTATTATCTCTAAATTTAAAAAAAAATAGCAAGATATTGAAGGTCTCATTTCCTCAGTTAATCTGGTTAATAACTATTGTCGTTATGACCATAATAATCATAATTTTAATTGCTACTACTGTGGTAGGCTTTATGAAAGTGTCTATGGTTGAGTCTGAGCTTTTTCTTGAGAGAATAAATTTCTTGGAGAACAATTGTACAACATTTAATGAATCGCAGCTTCAAAACAACATCTATGAAAGTTTGATTAATCTTACTTCGATTAATCAGCTTTTTGCAGGCACTAGTTATTCCCACTTGAAAAACTTTTTTATAGCTAAAAAGACTCTTTTATTACTACTAAATGATTGCATAGAACGAGTAGGATCAAATTCTTTTAGTATGTGTGTCGATTCAGCTTTAAATATTTATGGTAAACATGTGATCTTGCCAGCCCAGTCATGTAGGGAACTTCAAATAATAAGGCCAAATAATTCAGATTATTATTTAGTTTCTGCATCTGATGGTTCCATTGTCCAAGTTTATTGTGATATGACCAAATCTTGTGGCAGCATAACTGGAGGACTTACTAGAGTAGCCTCAATTAACTCCACCACCTTCTCACAACACTGTTCTTCAATGGATATAATGAATGATACTATTGGATGTGTTCGAGTATCTCCTCAACCGGGTTGTTCAGGAATCATTTTTTCTACAATGCACTTACCATATTTTCACATTTGCGGTATTGTAGATGGCAGATATTATGGTACAGTTGATGGATTTTCTGGCAGCAATAGATCAGCCAACACTACTATTAATGATAATTATGTTGATGGTATTAGTTTCACATATGGAAACACATCTCACCGAACTCACATATGGACATTTAGTTCTAGTACAAGTGATTGTTCCATAAATGTACCAGAATATGTAGGAGTACATCACTCCTGCCTGAATAGTACACATTTTTGTAGGACTGGTGATTGTGATCTTACATTTCAGAGAGATTTTAGTACTTCACTTACGGAAAATATTGAAGTGAGACTATGTCAAGATCAACACAGGAATCTAGATAGTGAAGGTGTATATCTCACATACTTGGATCTTTATGTGTACTAATTCAATATTGCACTCACATTATGTTTTATGATGTGTTTAGTGTGTAAAACTTAGCATATCATAGCTGTTATTTTTATTTGACATGTATCGAGTTATGAAACATTTAATTTAAATTAGATAGTGAATATTATAACTTGTGTATACCAGCACAGTACACCTTTATCACTTTGATTCTATCAAATATTTTTGTATGCTTTCAACATTCTTAATTATTTAATCACATAAAGTTTTTCGTTTCTTTTTGTTTGTTTTTTTAGATTCTTTCTATTTCTTTCTCAGTTATACATAATTTATATCTTGCTAATGATAATAATAATAATAATAATAATAATAATAATGATAATAATAATAATAATAATAAATAATTGAAACAAAATATACAATCAGCATTGTTAATTCTCATATCATTTTTTTGAAATTATGTGTATCTATATAGCATGGTTTATTACGAGCACCAGGCCACAGTGGTACCTGACTTACTAACTTGTAAAAATGTGGAGTAGCATAAGGTAGTTCTATCCATTGTTTCCCTCTCCTGCTCTTGTTTTTTCCTCAGCCATTCAGGTCCTGTTTTTCTTATTACTCTTTTTAACTTATGTAACCCCTTTTCCTCCTTTGTCTACTTCTGTTCTCCCTAGTATCTCTATGCTTTTTGTGTATTTTTATCACTTTTTCATTGAAGTAGTTAAGTAGTTACATCAGTCAGCTTTTTCTCACCTCACCTAGGCTAGGGAGTAGTGGTTCAGGACCTGGTACCCAATATTGACTGGAAGGGAGGCTCCAACCATTACCAATTCCCACTACAGTGCAGTCGGGTGGGGAGTGGGAGGTGGGGGGGGGGGGGGGGGGGGGTGGTTGGGTGGGCATGCAGCAATCATGAATAATTATTCATATAATCAAATGGTTGTATTTTAAAATTGGCTATTCAGCCCAAAATTAATGCAATTTTATTTATTAACCCTCAGTGTAATGCGGGGTAGGGTTACAGCTCAGTTTGTCTGTCAGTCACTCATTCTGTCACACAAATAAAAAGCAGATCTCGAAGATGGTGGCCACCAGAAGATTGAAAAACCAGTATCAAAATGCTGCACTGGACATTTAAAGTTCATTCGATGTGCCAGAATTTTTCATTTTGTCTTATTTTTTTAAGAAAAAAATCATGTTTTTGGCCGTACAATCTTAAACAATTACTGGAAATGTCCCTATTGTCAAGCCTAACTCACGTAAATAAATGATTTCTTTGCTTCCCGCTGCAGTTTGGCATTGCACTATATTTTTGGCTGATTTTTGTGCAAACAGAAGATTTCTGCTTGGCGTAGGTACTAGCTTTCATGGGTAATGCCCCCTAACACCATTACCATTAAAATACAACCATTTGATCGCGTGTGCTAGCTTTCATAGGTAACCCCCCCCCCCCCTCTAAAGTAATGTCTCGAGGATGGCCACACACTGCCTACACATTTTTTTGTTGATGGTTGCTAAGCACGATTACTACTGTTGTATACTCACAGGGGCTTCTCCAGATAATAAGTTTTGGTGTGTACTATATTTCTTATACTTTATTAAATAACTGTCGGATTGATAAGTCAACACAAATGCAATAGAACAATATTTGTTATATAATTTGGCTAATTCTCCTCCCTTACTGTTATTGTTTATGTTTAACCACAGATCAGTGGCTACTTTCCGCTTCTGTAATTAATCATTAAATGCATACTTATGAAAGTTATTGTTTTCTATGCTAATCATAAGAAAAGAAACAAAAGGAATTTAGTCATGAAGTAATTAATGTTATGACTGTCTTGCTATGTGTGTGAAAACTGAAAAGTCTGATGAAAAAAAATTATTGATCTGATCCATTATTCAGACCAGGTGTGATTATATATAAATTGATCCCTTTTGTGTCTAGATTTAGCTGTAGATATGCATAACTATATTTCTCAAATTATATATTGTGTGAATATTCAAATTGTTCCTGTAGACTTTTCTCAAACTCTCTCAGATAATTTTTATATGTAATAGTGTTGTGATAATGGTAACTGGTTACATGTATGATTGAGGACTTTTCAGTGGACAGTAATCAATATCGTAGACTGGGGTTGTTAGCACCTTCCCTCCCCACTCCCCCCTTCCCGCTTTGATAAGCACTTTTTTTGTTAAAGCACCTATGAGCACTGCATTCATAGATCAACTGATGATTGGTGCTTTGCCCGAGTTTTTAGGCTACTTGGTCCTAAGTGCCTATTTTTAAGAGCCTATTGCTTATCATTTATAGTAAGAAGAGGAACCCAGTCTACGATATTATATGCTTTGTGAGATTTGCAGACTAATGTTGCTGGAATAATCAGTATAAAGGGATTTAAAGCTGTATTTTATGTAGCAGTATTAAGTTGGGCCAGCAATCCATACCCATTGATCTTACAGCAGTGTAAAATTGTTGGCTCTGTCTGGCTCATGTAATCTTTGAAGAAAACTTGCCTATTAAAGAGTGTGAAGTATATTTGGACATGTAGCCATTAATATCACACATACTTTAGTTGATTAAAAACTTAAAATAATCATATGAAATTGAAAAACACAACAATTGGTGAAGAAAAATAGACTTAGACCAACAAAAGATGTTTCTTCTATGGCCATCATAGGCTTCACGCAAAGTTTTATCTGTCTTACTTGTGCACATGAAGTGACATTAATTAAACTTCTTAACTTCAGTTGTGCCATTGGTGAGCATAAATTGGTCTTGATTTGTTGTAACCTCAAAACACTTCTCTCACCTACCACATTAATTTGTGGATCAGCTTAATGAAGAGATGTGAACAATTGCTCTTGGCATTTCCAAAGTTTGTTGCGGAGGAGTGCCATGAAAAGCAAGCTACTTTTGGAGCATACCTAAATTCCTGGTCATGTTTATAGCAATATTGTTCTGATTTGAATATCCATTGTCCCATAGTCTGGTGAATAAGTCAAATTTTGTGTTGTTATGTCCAGGGAAGCAGTTTCTGTTAAACTGTTTTGTTACAGCTACTGTTCAGCTGATAAATAGCACAAAGTAATACTAACAATATATTAACTGCCTTGATACAGTTTTTTTGCCACAGCAGTAAATTATGTTATGCTTAAAACTATGAGGTAATTCCCTAGAATTTGATTTTTTTTTGTTTCCTTTTGTTATTTGTTTAGTTGTTTTTTTTTCTTTCAAATTAAGCAGTGGTGTGACGAGCGGTTACTATAGCATTGAAGTCCCTTTACCATGTGTATTAAAACAGCTATGCATTTTTTTAGCTGGATCCTCCTTGTTGAATACTACTGGTTACTATTTAAATAGTCAGAATAGCTTAAAATATATGGTTTAACAACTGCATAGCTATTTGTAGCTAATTAAAAAAATGGACTGATGCCACCCTAAATTAGGTGAGTAGGAACTAAAACATTAATTTCATGAAACCAAGCAAATGTAGCCTTTTTGTTATTAAATAAAATTTTCATGCAAAAAAATTATTGCATGAAAGTATTGTGGATACAAAAATATTTATCACATTAATTTAGCTACTAGTTATTTGAAATACTTTTTGCATAATGGCTCTCTTGTCACTTGTGCTGTAGCATATCACTAGTTATATCCAAGATAATCTGATACATTAATTAATCAATCATTATCACTGAATGTCCAATTTTAGTCCAGCGAGATATCACCATGAGATTAGCTTCACTGCTTACATAGTTATCATTTACTGTAGTAGCAATTTTCAACACAGCCATCAACTGTTCTAACTTACAATGCCATCTATTTTGTTTGCTTTAAATAGTCCACTTGTCATGTTACCACAACACTTAGTCATATCACTATACATTGCATGATTGAACCATCAGAAGCTGTCACCCAATAGCAAGTAACCTGAAGTAGTAGTAATTACAGTATGACGGTTTTTAGAACACCAAGTGAAAACATAAGGGATGAGGAGCATAAGTTGATTATACCCACAGAAAAGTTGGTTTTATCAGTGCAATTAGCCAGCAGCAGAAAATTGAATTCGATCTCATTATGTTCCAGTTGATGTAGAAAATCATAAATTGGAATCATGAAGTTTAAGCTTTCTGTGTCATTAAATAGCTAGCATGTTAACAAGAATATTCTTAAAACAAAATTATCACTTTGGGTCCAACTTGACTCGGTATTTTGTTAAAAACCATACATAGAAGCAATAATTCGTTAAGTTCTTCATAGAAATGTTCTTATTATAACATTAAATTTTGCTTCACTCAATTACTGTCAGAATTACACTTACAGCAATACTTCTTTTATAACTCACACAACTTTTGAACTGAAGTTAGGATATTATTCTGTGTTAGCTGTATTGTAAAAAAACATAATTTAAAACTATAAATTTAGTTCTAGTGTTTGACAGCTGAAAGGCTTCATAAACTAGAAATATTGTCGATTATAATATAGCAGAGGAAATTAATGTGTGTGTTAAGACACGACACTAACTTAGTTGGATAGTATCTTAAGTTGTAATTTATAAACAACACTATCTGCACATATATATGTACCATCAACAAAAGATGATGTTTATGATGAAGGTATTCAGTTCAGCAATTTAATGTACTTTAGAGCAGCAACTATGCATGTTTTAATCGTTTGTTTAGCACATGTATAAAGAAACTAATAGTCTGAGTTATTGACACCTAATATTTCCCCAATAGATAGCAGTCTCAGACTTTGAGCTAATATTCATTAGTTTAGAATTAAAAGAAAAGAAAAAAGAAAACCAAATAAAGAGCACTCAAGAGCATGGGTTATTTTCAGTTCAACAAATTGAGGGCACCAACAGTAACTATAGCTGATAACCTTGTGTTTTTTAAATTGTTATTACACCGCTACATTTAGTTACACGGTAGCACGATTTTTTTCGGATTTTCACCCTAGGACATGATAGAACAGAAATAAAGCCCAAAAATTTTAAGCCAAACATTAAATAATTAGTGTCGATGATAACAAATGAAAAAAATTGGGGATCATTAGTTTTTATATGGCATGGTTACTATAGAGATAGCCAATTCATGTTTTCAAAAAAAACTCACAATTTGTAAAGATCTTGGTTTTGTAAAAGTAGCAATTGGAGTGTTTAACCCAAATACATCCTACTCATTCCCTTAATTGTATTAATCCATGCAGTGTATGTTATTAAGAATAAACTTTGCTCCTAGATAAAGACACACTTACAGTGGATATCCCGCCGAGATCCTCTCTGATCAACCGTGGTTAGTGTTTTGGTGTTAAATATTGAGCTGCAAGGAGAGGAGTGTGTCCTCTTGGCTTGCTAATGTCTTGTAAACAGTGAGCGAATACTACTCACTCAAGTATAGTCAGGATCCAGTGAGGCATCTGGATCCTGTATAAAATTAACTATAACAGTTACATTTCAAAGTCCAAAATGTGTGTTTGTTACAGGGAAAAGTTATAAAACATTTCTACACACAACTACGTTAAAAAATACATAAATTATTTTTTTGTTAATATAGCAAAACGATTATCATACGTATTATATTGTTTTCTTTTAGTTTTACTTAACTGTATGCTTTGTATTCTCTCACTGTTGTTGGAATCTGTTTGTTATTTTTTTGTTGTTTTCCAACATGTTTCACATTTAACATTTTCATTTGCAACCACCTGTACTTTACAAGACAACCAATTTGTCTGAGTATATATACCAAAATATACATGACACCACTTCACCAAATGCCTTATAGACTTGGCCACAATTTGTCAACTGAAAGACATTATATTTTTCTCAGCATTATAGCTATTCCGCTAAATAATGTCATGAGTATGTTATGTTAAGAACTATTTATTATGGATTATAAAATGGGTTTAAACGCCAATGCTACTATTGTAAATTAATAAATATATGAATTGTGGGCCTTGTTCAGAAAAACAACAACATGTATTAGCTATCTCTAAAGTTACCATGCTATAATAGTGACCCCAATATCTTTCATTTGTTTATTGACACTATAGAAATCAATTATTTAATGTTTGGCTTTTTTTTTTTGGGGTGGGGGTGGTTATTACAATTAAATAAACTAGCAAGTGCCCCACCACACAGTGGCACTTGACATATTGCAATGTAGCAATGCAGTAGCATAATTTACTTATTGCCACTTGGTTAAGGTTAGCTACATCAGTTTCCCTATCCAGCTTCTGAGTCTTTCTGTCCTTCTATCATGGCTGTGTGGAATAAACTTAGCAAAACATTTTCCTTCTCTGTCGTACGTTTGCCTTTCTGTTTGAAAACTATGCTACCATTTTCTCGCAATTCCACCTGCTTTTTTGTTACAATCAATCACCTTTTTGCCTTCTTCTTCCAAGTATTGTTTATCAATACAGTAGAAACAATTATTATAGTATTATAATTTTTTCTTTTAATTTTACTTAACTGTATGCTTTGTTTTCTCTTACTGTTGTTGTGATCTATTTGTGTTTGTTTATTTTTTGGTTGGTTTTGTTTTCAATCATGTTTCACACTTAACAAGTGGTGAATAAAATAACTTTGAAACTTTCATTTGTAACCACAAGACGACTGGTTTGTTTCAGTATATACACCAAAATATACACTACACAACTTCACTAAATGCCTTTTAGCCTTGGCCTGTTATGTTGTGGATCTGTTTTTTGTTGTGTTGTTGAATTTAATTGAATATTTAGTTTGCAACCACCTGTAAGTACAAGTACACCTAGTACTCTACATGACAACCTGCTTAACAGTCTGTATACCAAAATTTATATAACACCATTTCACTGAATGCATTTTAGTCTTGACCACAATTTGTCAACGGAAAAACCGTATAGTTTTTGTCAGCGTTATAGCAATTCTGTCTAAAAATGCCATGAGTAGGATATGTTGAAGTAAGACCTGGGGATGATATAATAAAAGATGTGGTGGTGTGTATGCGTTGGCAAGATAATAATAGTTAATAGTTGAAAGGGTGACAAGTTTGATATAAGTTATATAACTTACAGTGGCGGATCTAGAATTTGAGAAGGGGGGTTTCAAGTCTTCTACTGCGCTGCTATAGTCAACTAGCTAGCCATGCCCACTTTTGTGTTTAATTTAAATTGAGAATTCAATGAAATTGAGTTGTTAGGGATGATGATTAATTTAGCTACTATCTACTTGGACTAACTGGGACTAGTCTACTAGCATGAATGGAAGCTTCATCCTCCTTGGGTGCAGCTGATAAAATTGTTGCACCAATGCCTTCATTTGTGATGGTGAATTAAGTTTATCACAAATATCTCGATTCATTTTGATTAGGGATAAACCACTCAAACGAATAGCAGATGTTGTTGATCGGTGAGGAGTTTTGATTAGTTTCAGTTGACTGAAGCTTCTTTCACATTCACAGGTCGTAATTGGAAGAGTCAGTGCAAGGTGAAGGAGAACATGGATATTGGGAAAAGCTACTGGGTCACAGGCTTTGAACACGTCAATTAACTTCCCTGGAACTTCACAGCCAGGCTCATTCCACTTAGCTACCCACATCCGATACTCTGTAGGCAACATTACAGCATGTGGTAAGTCATTCATGTAAAATTCAGCAGCTTCAGACAGCTCCTCAGGCATGCTAGCTTCAGGCATTAGTTCTGATGTGCTCGCAGTACACTGACTTGGCAAGAGCTGTAGGAGACCAACAGTGTTGATTGGAGTACTCAGTCTAGTAAACCTTTCCTCTAACTCCTCAATTAGATGAGACACAAATTCATTGTACAGAGTAATCCTAAAGTATTCCTCCGCTGAAGACGCTGGAACATTGTCACGATGTGTTTGCCGTGCACTTACCCTAGGCTGCTTCAATTCAAAGTCCTCTCCATGAAGACTCTTGGCAAGTTTGGTGGTCTCCTTAAAGATGGCACTGTATCTAGATGTGGCATCACTTCTCATGCTTTTCAAAGATGAAAGAACACGATTGACTTCCTTGTAAGCATATATAACATCTATTGCCTGCATTTGCAATTTCATAGTGAGACTACGAAGACATGAGAGACATTCTAAGAGGATTTTGAAGCTAGCCAAAAAAGTAGAGCACTCCAACTGATGGATAAACCCGTTGGCCTTCATTACTGTTTCTCCAACCCAATTCCAGTCAGTTCCTAAATCATCAAAACTATCAGGAGAAACCATTGCCTCCAATGTCATGTGAACAGCTGGAAGAAGTTCAAGGAACACTATATAGGAATCAATATGCTGAATCCACCGTGTTTTGCAGGAATCCTTCAGCTTCTTGGCATGTGCTTTTGGGCATACTATGTCAATAGCTCTATCCAAGAGACGTTGCCGTTTAGCTGAAAAGTGAAAAAATCGTGCCATTTCTCCAATGTAGGATTCAGTGTTTCTAAAAGCAGCAATTTTGCAAGATGAAACAACAGCAAGGTTTAACCTATGTGAAGCACAATGATGGTATACAGCTAAGGGAGCAGCCTGACGTAAAATGGCGCTACAACCTGACCTAGCACCAGCCATGTTGGAGGCACCATCAAAACATTGGCCTCTCATGTGTGATAGTGACAAACCCCACACAGTGAGTGAGTGGATTATGGCCTCAGCTAATGCTTTACCTGTGATTCGCTCAACTTCCACAAAGTCGACAAATACTTCCTTAACCATGCGATCATAAACATACCGAAATGAGATTGACAGTTGCTCTTTATTAGCAACATCTGCTAGCTCATCGGCTAGCACTGAATAATATTTTGCCTTCTCGATCTCAAGCAATATTTTAGATTGGATGTGTTTGCCTACTACAGAAATTAACTCATTCTGGATGGTTTTTGAAGTGTACCTGGCATTTTTGGGAGCATTTTGTAAGTGCTTTAACAATGTTTCATCAGTTTCTGCTCGAAACCTTACCAACTCAACAAAATTACCACGATTATCATGGTCACCTTGCTCTTCCCATTCAATCCGATCATCCCGATGCCCACGAAAAGCAAGACCCTGCTTTCCCAACAGCAAAACAATCTTAAAAAGAGACTCAATCACACATTGGTTGGCTTCAACCTGTTTTTGAGCTTGGCTATCAAGCCTGACATTAACTGCATGCGATGGTTGCTGATATGCAGTCAAGAATTCACTCATCTTAGCACAAGCTGTCAAGTGATAATCAAGCTTACCATGACTTTTCATTTTCTGTGTCTTATTTGTCCAAGATTTGAAGGGTTTGGTAACAAACTGACCAAGTGTATGACCACCAACCACTTTTGGAGCAAAAATTGCACATGCCCTACAAAAGACACCATCACAAAAGGTACTATAATGTATCCAGGGAAACTGTGCCAGCCATGATGGTTGAAACTGACGAAATGCACCTGAACCATATGGACGAGTTCGGGGATAAACAGATACATCAGAGTTTGGATCTTTGCTTAGGATACAGTATTTCTCTTCCCTGCTGAGGTCACGCAAGCTACCGCTCCTTAGATGTAATATTTTTCCAATATCACACTCAGTAGCAGATTCACTGATTTCAGCAGGCATAACCATAGATTCAACTCCTATACACACATCATGTAGTTGGTAGAAAATGTATTGGTTGTGATAAAGAGAGTAGCTACTGTACATTTATCAGTGTAGTTAGCTAGCTAGCTATGAATAATATATTATACATAATAGGTGTTAATAACAGCTCATGGCTTAGTCCAGTCACCTGGTAAATCACTCTCATCAGTATCATTATGAGTGCAGATCTGGGAGTCAGAGGCTGAGTTCAAGATTTCCTCTACTTGTACATCACCATCATCATCACAATCACTGGAAGCAGGCCCAGTCTCTGAACAGTCAGCTAGATTCAAAATTAGTTCACTAGCAGGGAGACTGAAGCTTACCTTGCGCTATTTTCTTGGAAAAGAAGGATGACAAGGAGCACTGCTTTCTTTTCATGATAGCTAGCTTATATCTACACTAAGTGCCAATTAATAGCAGAGCTAAAAAGTGCCATGTGGCAATTATATTGACCCCGCCCACAAATGATTGATATGCGATTGCATGCAGTAGTCGGAGTTAGTCTCGCGGGGCCAGACCCTTTACCCAACCGCTACGTTCTCCCAGCGTAGCGGTTGGGTCGGAGCATGCGAGCTGCGATCTCGAGACTTCTGACCTGAAGTGAGTTACTTTAGCTAAGTTACTAAAAGGGGGTTTCAATGGAAACCTTGGAAACCCCTCTAGATCCGCCACTGACTTAACTGCACAGACATACACACCATCTAAAGATGATGTTCATTATGAAAGGATTCAGTTTGGCAATGTAATGTACTTTAGAGCATCAACTACAGCTTTAATTAATCGTTTGTTTAGCACACATAAAGAAACTAGTCATCAAAGTTATTGACACCATATATTTTCCCACAAGCATATCTGCTCAGATATGGGTTAATTCCCATTCAAAACTTGAGGGAATCACTATTTTTTTAATTGCTATAACTCTGCTAATATTGAGTTACAAAGTAACACAGTGCCTTCGGCTCCTCACGCAATAGTAAGTTAGAACAGTAAATGCAATTTTTAAAAGAGTCATACCAAATTTGAAAGTGTGATGCTATTGCTTATCCAGTGAAAAACTTCATCAGTTATAGTTCACTTTTGCTTAATTTTTTTTTTGTTTTCACATAGTCAAGACCACAATAATTACAACCACCTTCAAGTTACATCAAATGAAGGGTCTAAATTCGCTTTTCTAATAATATGTTAAACAGCTGCATACTTGTGTTTACTATTGCATCTTGTCCTTTTCTTTACATGTTTGGTCTCTTGGCCACAACAATATTAAGTAAACTGAAAGTTAGTACTATAGCTACATCATCAGTTTATTTTGCTACTCTTCTCTCCTCATCATAATGTTGTTATATCAAAATTGGAAACTGTTATCAATAACAGTAGCACGTCTAAGCTTTTATGATAGGGAAACAAACATACACTCTACTCAAATCTGAACTGAGAAGATGAGCGGCAGTAAGTTTTCAGATTCTTCTCCTACTTACGCAGTAGTTGACAAAAGGAAAAAGAAAAAAGGGAAAATCATTAGAGGAGCTGAAGGAGAAGTCAGAGATCTTCATGCAGTGGTAGATAAAATCAAAAAGAAATTTGTATCCAAATATCCCAACAACAAAGAGGAGAATGAGGTGTATTCTGTAGTTGATGAAAATACTCAAGATATTGGACTTGTTCACAATTCTTCACATGACACTCAAAGTATTCCAAAGCATAGTAGTGATACAGAAGACAAATCATTACCTTCACACTCGGGTTTTAAGAGAAAGTCAGCATCAAGTTTAAATTCAGAGAATGTATTATCTCTAAATTTAAAAAAAAGATAGCAAGATATTGAAGGTCACATTTCCTCAGTTAATCTGGTTAATAACTATTGTGGTTATGACCATAATAATCATAGTTTTAATTGCTACTACTGTAGTAGGCTTTATGAAAGTGTCTATGCTTGAGTCTGTGCTTTCTCTTGAGAGAATAATTTCTTGGAGAACAATTGTACATTTAATGAATCACAGTTTCAAAACAACATCTATGAAAGTTTGATAAATCTTACTTCGATTAATCAGCTTTTTGCAGGCACTAGTTATTCCCACTTGCAAAACTTTTTTATAGCTAAAAAGACTCTTTTATTACTACTAAATGATTGCATAGAACAAGTAGGATCAAATTCTTTTAGTATGTGTGTCGATTCAGCTTTAAATATTTATGGTAAACATGTGATCTTGCCAGCCCAGTCATGTAGGGAACTTCAAATAATAAGACCAAATAATTCAGATTATTATTTAGTTTCTGCATCTGATGGTTCCATTGTCCAAGTTTATTGTGATATGACCAAATCTTGTGGCAACATAACTGGAGGACTTACTAGAGTAGCCACAATTAACTCTACCAGCTATTCACAACACTGTTCTTCAATGGATATAATGAATGATATTAACGGATGCGTTCGAGTATCTCCTCTACCTGGTTGTTCTGGAATTACCTTTTGTACGATGCACTTACCATATTCTCACATTTGCGGTATTGTAGATGGCAGATATTATACCAGTTATTCACAACACTGGTCTTCAATGGATCAATGTATGATGATAATATTGGATGTGTGCGAGAATCTGCTCTACCGGGTTGTTCAGGACTCATTTTTTCTACAATGCACTTGCCATATTCTCACATTTGCGGTATTGTAGATGGCAGATACTTTGGTCCAATTGATGGATTTTCTGGCAGCAATAGATCAGCCAACACTACTATTAATGGTAACTATGTTGATGGTATTAGTTTCACTTATGGAAACACATCTCACCGAACTCACATATGGACATTTAGTGCTAGTGCAAGTAATTGTTCCATAAATGTTCTAGAATATGTGGGACTACATCACTCCTGCCTGAATAGCACTTATTTTTGTAATATTGGTGTGTGTGATCTAACTTTTCGGAGAGAAATTATTGGAGAGCGAGCGTAGCGAGCGAGACACTTACAGGGGTAACACAATCGAAAATAGGGGATGTTTGTTTATTTATTTATTTATTTGTATATATGTCTGGACGTACGTATGTAATTAAACGCGCGCGCGGGGAACTTTTTTCTCCAAAAAACACGGCTTTTTAGGCTTGACCCCAGTTTATTCTAAAACTGCAGGATTAAGCAAGCCTTACTTTATACTTAAAGCTCCAAAGTGTGAGAAAATTTCTGCGAAAACGCTTGCTTTTCAAGAAACAAAAAGTTGATTCGACCGGTTACTATGGCATTGAAGACCCTTTTCCAGACTTAATTTCAAAACTTCGCCGTTTTAGGGGGATATGGAGCTAAAATTACAAATAATAACACTGGTTTATTTTTTACCGTAGCTGTGAGCTTGTTCAAGAGTTACTGGTGGTTGAGATTATCAGAATGGCAAAAGTTACCATTAATCAGGTAAGAGAGTGATTTTGTATTTGTTTGCTGAAATAAAAGGTCATAACGGCTATTATAGTTTTTGCATGAACTAAGCTAAAACATAGTAACAATACTTAGTTTTATGTTACCTAACTATCAGGCTCGCTCGCCATTTGTGCTCAAGCACACCACTAGTATACAAATAAATAAATAAATAAACTAGTGGTGTGCTTGAGCACAAATGGCGAGCGAGCCTTAAACTACACTATTGTTAAATTTGATTTTAACAACTAACACTCCAGCTATTAAAATAAAGTCGAGTTTTTAAATTACGTATGAGGTAAAGGGGTTTCAATGTCATAGTAACCGCTCACGCAACAGTATGAATTGAAAAAGAAGCAACAAAATCAAATCACGTTGTTTAAATTTTCTTTGTGATATTCTTAAAAGTAGTTGTAACGCACAATACTTTCACACAACTGAACATACCTACGCAAGACTTACCTTCGTGGTTCGTCTAGTGGACAATGCATTTTTAAGTAAATACTGTTGAGTAGGGCTTATAACTGTGACAAATAGCGCATTAACTTACCACCGCCACTAACTCGAATAGAAATGGAGCTCCCATAAGATTTTGAGTTTTAACTGCACCCGCAAAACAATTCAAAGCCGTAAACAATTCAATTTCTAAGGTGATACGGGTAATGGTCGCTAAACCGGAGGATTCTGTTTAGTGAAGTTTGGGACGGGGTCGAACGCGGAGCGAACACAAAAATACGGAGGGTCAAAGTACAAAATGACATACATACGTCCATAATATATAAAATAGTGGTGTGCTTGAGCACAAATGGCAGCGAGCCTAAAGACTATACTATTTTATTGACTTCTAACACTGAAGCTACTGAAAATAAGGTCCAGTTTTTAAATTTAGCATACAGGGTAAAGGATTTCAGTGCCATAGTAACAACTCTCTGCAACTGCTTGAATTGAAAGAAAAAAAAAAACAACAACAAAACAATACACGTTATTTAAAAGTTTTCTTTGTGATATTCTTTAGCTAAGTAGTGGTTGTAACACACAATGCTTTGACACAACTGGACATGCACCTACACAGACTTACCTTCGCAGTTAGTCTAGTGACAATGTATTTTCAAGTAAATACTGTTGCGCACGGCTTATAACCATGACAAAGAGCGCATTGACTTACCACCGCCACTAACTCGAATAGAAATGGAAGTCCCTTAAGTTTCAAGTTTAACTGCAACGCAAAAGAATTCAAAACGGTAAACAATTCAATTAGGGTGATACGGTACTGATCGATAAACCAGAGGATTCTGTTTAGTGCAATTTGGGACGGGGTCGACAACCGAACTAACACAAAAACGCGAGGGTCAAAGTACAAAAATGCCTTACGTACGTCCATACATATATACAAATAAATAAAATAAATAACTAAACATCCCCGATTTTCGATTGTGTTACCCCTGTAAGTGTCTCGCTCGCTACGCTCGCTCGCCAATAAATAAATAAACAAAATCCCCGATTTTCGACTTTGTTACCCCTGTAGTGTCTAGCTCGCGACGCTCGAAATTATATAGGTATGTATGCGTACGCAACAATTCGCCCGAGCTTCTATTTACGTAAGTTAGGTAAAGCGTTCACGTTCCAGTATTTTCTCTTCATGCCTAATCATTGCTACTAGTGGTGTGCTTGAGCACAAATGGCGAGCGAGCCTGATAGTTAGGTAACATAAAACTAAGTATTGTTACTATGTTTTAGCTTAGTTCATGCAAAAAACTATAATAGCCGTTATGACTTATTTCAGCAAACAAATACAAAATCACTCTCTTACCTGAGTAATGGTAACTTTTGTAGTATCAAAAAATTGCCATTCTGATAATCTCAATTACCAGAAACTCTTGAACAAGCTCTCAGCTACGTAAAAAAATAAACCAGTGTTATTATTTGTAATTTTAGCTCCGTATCCCCCTAAAACGGCGAAGTTTGAAATTAAGTCTGGAAAAGGGTCTTCAATGCCATAGTAACCGGTAGAATCAACTTTTTGTTTCTGAAAAGCAAGCGTTTTCGCAGAAAATTTCTCACACTTGGAGCTTTAAGTATAAAGTAAGGCTTGCTTAGTGCTGTAGTTTCAGAATAAACTGGGGTCAAGCCTAAAAAGCCGTGTTTTTGGAGACAAAAGTTCCCCGCGCGCGCGTTTAATTACATACGTACGTCCAACATATACAAATAAATAAAATAACAAACATCCCCGATTTTCAATTGTGTACCCTGTAAGTGTCTCGCTCGCTACGCTCGCTCGCCAATTATTTAGCCAATTTCCTTCACAAATCATCTTTACCTATACTCATATATTTACTCGCTCGCCATGCATTTGCGCTATTCGAGCGCACCACTAGTTACTTCACTTACGGAAAATATTGAAGTGAGTTGAGACTATGTCAAGATCAAGCATTAGTGATAAAAGATGGTGAAGGTGTTATATCTCACATACTTGGATCTTCTGTGTATGATACAATATTGAATTCACATTATGTTATGATGTGGTTTAGTGTATAAAATTTAGCATTATCATCGCTGTTTTTTTATTTGACCATGTATCGAATTACGAAAAACATATAATGAAATTAGATTAGTAAAGGGCTCCTTTAGGTCAGGCCGAAAAGCCCTTGCACGCGCGTTTAAGTCCTGGAAATCACGTGACAGATTAGCAGGCGTGGCTCTAGGCTGTGTGGTAATGGTCGCATATCCAAGATTCTGCACACCTTTAATAAATTTGTCCGGTGATGATCGTAACTTATAGCACGCTGCGTTTAACGTGTGCGGCTTCCGCTGGCCATATGGAATCAATGAAAAGAATGATATACAAGGTATGATTAGTTTAAATATAAGATAATACTTTAAAATTTTTTTTTCATGGTAAAGTTTTAGGCAGGTGTGATTCTTGTTTTAAGTCCAAAAAAAAACGAAAGTATTGCCGCAACCAGCACAGTCACCATGACAGCAGGCAGCACCATGTTGTTCTTGCTTTGAAACAGGGCTCTCTCAGCCACTCACTGTCGCATAACACTTGGCAATCTGGAGGAAGGTGCATACTGGATGATGAGGAATCTGCAGAAAAGTGATATCTGCAGAAAAAGTGATAAAGTGCCATCATGTTTACTTTTATTTGTCATCAGTTCCCCTTACAAAACAAATTACTAACATTGAAACCGATCCCACATGCAGTATTTCCCAATCTGGGCCCAGTGTCCCAGGACTATGGTGAAGGTTTTTTACTGAATTACACTGCTGATAAGTGGGAGCTATGAGAGAAAATGCTTTGATAATCAAAAAGGGGCCATTCTCAAGTTATTACTAGTAGTATCACGGATTCCCCGGATACTCTGGAACATCCCCTGATTATCCGTGGATGCCAACCCATACAAGAACCACTTGGCAGAGTATCCCGGATTCCCTGGATACTCTGGACATCCCCGAATTTCCGTGGATGCCCAACCATACAATACCCCTTGGCCCAGAGATCCACGGATTCCCGGATACTGGACATCCCCCCGATTGCCAAACCCATTATCCCCCTTGCAGGATGCCTAACTCCCCCATACATACATACCCCTTGACAGAGTATCCACGGGACCCTCTGGACATCCCCTACCAATGGATGGATACTCTGGACATCCCCGGATTATCCGTGGATGCCAACCCATACAATACCCCCTTGACAGAGTATCCACGGATTCCCTGGATACTCTGGACATCCCCAGACTATCCGTGGATGCCAACCTATATAATACCCCCTTGACAGAGTATCCATGGATTCCCTGGATACTCTGGACATCCCCGGATTATCCGTGGATGCCAACCCATACAATACCCCCTTGGCAGAGTATCCACGGATTCCCTGGATACTCTGGACATCCCCGGACTATCCGTGGATGCCAACCTATATAATACCCCCTTGGCAGAGTATCCACGGATGCCCCGGATACTCTGGACATCCCCGGACTATCCGTGGATGCCAACCTATACAATACCCCTTTGGCAGAGTATCCACGGATTCCCCGGATACTCTGGACATCCCCGGACTATCCGTGGATGCCAACCTATATAATACCCCCTTGGCAGAGTATCCACGGATTTCCTGGATACTCTGGACATCCCTGGACTATCCGTGGATGCCAACCTATACAATACCCCGTTGGCAGAGTATCCACGGATTCCCCGGATACTCTGGACATCCCCGGACTATCCGTGGATGCCAACCTATATAATACCCCCTTGCACAGAGTATCCACGGATTCCCCGGATACTCTGGACCCCGGACTATCGTTGGATGCCAACCTATATAATACCCCCTTGGCAGAGTATCCACGGATTCCCCGGATACTCTGGACATCCCCGGACTATCCGTGGATCCACCTATATATACCCCCTTGGGATGCCATATATCATGGAAACTATATAATACCCCCTTGGCAGAGTATCCACGGATTCGGATACTCTGGACATCCCCGGACTATCCGTGGATGCCAACCTATAAATACCCCCTTGGCATAGTATCCAGGATTCCCACTTGGACATCCCCGATTATCCGTGGATGCCAACCCATACAATACCCCCTTGGCAGAGTATCCAGGATTCCGGGGACTCCCGGATATCCTGGAGGATGCCAACCTATATAATACCCCCTTGGCAGAGTATCCACGGATTCCCTGGATACTCTGGACATCCCCGGATTATCCGTGGATGCCAACTATATAATACCCCCTTGGCAGAGTATCCACGGATTCCCCGGATACTCTGGACATCCCCGGATTATCCGTGGATGCCAACCTATATAATACCCCCTTGACAGAGTATCCACGGATTCCCTGGATACTCTGGACATCCCCGGATTATCCGTTGGATGCCAACCTATATAATACCCCCTTGACAGAGTATCCACGGATTCCCTGGATACTCTGGACATCCCCGGACTATCCGTGGATGCCAACCTATATAATACCCCCTTGGCAGAGTATCCACGGATTCCCTGGATACTCTGGACATCCCCGGATTATCCGTGGATGCCAACCTATATAATACCCCCTTGGCAGAGTATCCACGGATTCCCCGGATACTCTGGACATCCCCGGACTATCCGTGGATGCCAACCTATATAATACCCCCTTGGCAGAGTATCCACGGATTCCCTGGATACTCTGGACATCCCCGGACTATCCGTGGATGCCAACCTATATAATACCCCCTTGGCGAGTATCCACGGGTTCCCTGGATACTATGGACATCCCCAGATTATCCGTGGATGCCAACCTATATAATACCCCCTTGGCAGAGTATCCACGGATTCCCTGGATACTCTGGACATCCCCGGACTATCCGTGGATGCCAACCTATATAATACCCCCTTGGCAGAGTATCCAGGATTCCCTGGATACTATGGACATCCCCAGATTATCCGTGGATGTCAACCTATATAATACCCCCAGAAACATTTTCTAAATATATAATACCCCCTTGGGTACAAGGAGTATTATTAAAAGTAAGTGGGACATACCTCAGATCATGTACATGTATATCTGTTTCTGCATGTGTTAGTTTGATGCATGCTGGAGATAATTAGAAAAGTTTACAACATTTGTGTTATTTCAAATAATATTCTTTATAGTAAATTTGTATGATTCAACCTACAACCAGATTGTCTTTTCTTCTCCATTTGTTATAGCTGTATGTGTTTCATAATTTGTTTTTATTCTTTTTATTTTTCTCTTGCACTTTCTTATTTTCTTTTGGTTCTTTTTTTCTCATTGCCTCAAACCCCTTCACCCAAGAATCAAAGTTCTAAAAATAGAAGCAGCAGAGAACTAAATATAGAGGAAAGAAGACCAGTAATGGCACAACTAGGCATTATACGGGAATTTCCCTTGACAATTATTTTGACCTTCATGCTTGACGAATTGCCATAAGTTTTTCATTAATTTTAGGAAAATGAAAAAATGCCCCCCTCCCCCTGAAATTTCAGAAATGTTGATTTGACTCCTCTCAAGCTTGGTTCTAATACCTTGCACAATGGAAGGACAAAATTCTAAATCATTTGGTTGAAATTTTTTTTGGCGGTGTCAGTAAGCAGCATTAAACATTAGTATCTGACAGCGATACAATATTTAATGAAATCATTCAGTATCACACAAGGTTTAGTATATCCTACTCAGTTAGCGATGAATATGATAGGCTTCATAACTAGTATTTATTTTATTGTTTGTAAGTTTAATCATGAATGAATTAGTGTTAGAATTAGTGTTAATTGATTGATGTGTAGCAATTTCAGTTATGTTAATCCAAGTTCAGCACTCTTCTACTTTTTGATGCAGGAAGGTCTGTGTCGGTTTCTTTTTCTCGCAACCGTGGTGATTTTCTGGGTGTCACAGTGGTTGTTGTGCGATTTGTAGTGCCACTAATATATATATATATATAAGAAATGTGCTTATAAAACCTCATTATTCAATGTAGACATCACTCACTAAGATAATTCATTCATTTCTAGAGCAGCCCGGTATTGTGACAGTGAAACACTGAAAGATGCCAGTTTTTCTACAAATTGAATTTTGTTTTCAGAATCCAGTGGAATGTCTCCCTTGTGGAATTCATATAACTAAAAATTACAAAATAGTAAATTTTGATAGTAATCAAATTAGAACTTACTAAATCCGTTCCACGACGAGCTTTGTTTTCTCTTAGAGTACCAAGGCCAGCATCATGAAGCATTTTCCAGCATTCCTTGGCTGCTGGTTTATTCCCTCTGCCTCGAAATTTTTTCAGTTGACTAATTACTGTAAGGTTTAGTATTTTCCCAGGAAGAAGTAGGGAAAATGTAGCATTAGATCTTACTTTTGCATCCCCTAATGAAGTATTTGTAGCCTCTGAGATATAAATATCAATTAATGTATGTATGTGTGTGTGTGTGTGTGTACAATGTGTGTACATCTCAATACAAAGATTGGCATTTGGTACACTTTGTATTGATTGTAAAGCATATTTAGATTACGGTATTACTAATATTTTAGCATCCCCTCTATCATAAGTTAGGCACATTCATTATGAATTACGTTGTCGTTGTTATATTTCTCACATACCATCTTCTTGAGCTTTCAATGCTTCTATTTCATCTTCAATTAGTCCTTTTCCAGCCAAAAAAGCTGCATGCTGGTTACATAGCTCCACAAAGTCCAGTGCTGCCAGTAATGCTTTCTCAGAAATTTTTTCACTAACTGTTTGAGGGGTTTCAAGGTGAAAAAGTACATGCATCACAGCAGCAACCCTTAATATTTGGCCACGAGACTTCGATAGCATCCCTACAGCACAGTATGAATAAGGTATCCTTTAACTAAGTTTTTTGGTAGAAGGCACACACAAACTATCTAAGAAACAATACCAATGCTAGCACATGAGGTACACTGTTAACCTATGATTACATACCAGATAGTAAATCATCAGCACATGAAATATCCAGAAGCTGTCGTTGGATGGTATTATACTTAGTTTGAAATACCGGGCACGGCCGTTTCAGATACCACCTTCTAATCGTATTGTTAGAAACCCACATTGATGACATCAAACCTGCTATGATCATAAAATATTTGATAAACTACTTGCTGATTGTATATTACTTTAGCACATTGTAGGATTTGATCACTTGTGTAAGCGTAAGTTATACTGCAAGTTAACTTACTAAGAGAAGTAAAAAATTCTCTATCCACTTGTTGTAAGTCCTCAAATGGAACCGGTGAAGGTTTAGGTACAAGCCACAGAAACCTTTGACATAATCCCTTCTCAATATTTGCAGGGATTTCAATTAAATGCCGAGCAACACTTGGCTGAATAAAGCCTCCCAGGGTCAATCCAGTGTGTGTCATGCAAAAATTAGCCTCGCCAGACACTAAAGTGTTCAACAAAATAATAGGAATAAACCAAATACTAAGGTAGGGATACATACCTGTTCTTCTCACCCACTGTTCAGCACCATATAACTGAAGAAACACAGCCAGCTCATGTGAGTCGGACACACCTCGACCTCTAAAAATGTTTACTTGAGATAAAAACATTGAAAGTTCGTCATATAAGCCCAGTAGTTTCCAATGATTACTATGCATCAAGTCTCCCATTTTTTCAAAAGACTGGTCATCACAAAACCAAGAATTAGTTACTTCAGTTCCCAAAGTAGCTTGAGTGTCTGCCACGAGCTTTCTCAAAAATCTGCAGAGGGAAGACTTTCCCATACCAGTTGGCATACAGATACATATCCACAATAAAACTGGCTCAATCCAATCCGTTTGTTCAACTTCTACTACAGAATGAGACATGCAAAAACTTAGCACCATCAAAATTCCGGCTAACACTGAAGTTGGAGGCATGCTAATAGCATTGCCTACTTGTTGACAACCCTAAAATTCCAGATATGGTGATTATTTTCCCTTTAAACTATATCACTCACAATTTTGATGATGTCTGGATACAAATCCCATTGAATATCTTTCTTCCAGCAGTTTTGTAGTCGATCTTTAAGTTCTCTTTTCACGGAAGGACTTGCCATTTTCTTTATCGATTGACTTGTCCAACTGAAGGTTGCCTATTTTATAACCCACTAGAAGATTTGCAAACAGCCTTACAATGTAGAGGAGGGGCTGTTTTTATTAGCAAACCTATTGATGGTATAGTATGGTTCTCAGTGTGCTGTACAGTATGTATAGGTGTGAGTGTAGTGTGGGCATTGATCTGTGTAGCTACATGTACAAGGAGTGTCTTGCTGAATTCCATTACTGAACATATAAGAAGGTGGTCTTCAAAATTAGCACATTCTATTGATGATTGTATATATGTAACGGAGGGAGGAGCTGGACTTGCAAGTTGTGCATCAATAAGGGTGGTCTCTTGAAGCTGAACTTCCACTCTTCTGTTGCAGTCAACAAGATGTTAAAACATCTTTCACAGAGTTTTAGTGAACTATCAGTTCTTAGAAGATTGATATTTGCTATTGTTAGCTTGCCAAAGGATCTTCCTGATTTATGGAATATTGCAATTAAATTTGCTGCTGGAGAGAATGTGCATTTGTCGGAGTCTGACGTTAAAATAGCTATAGAAAATTTGAAAGAAATGGATGCTGCAGCGTTTAGTAAGGACAGTGAACTATTAGCAGAACTAATGAAATGTGAATCTGGTAAGTCATCTAAGCCTTTGGGGATAGTACTGCTTAGCTCAATTCAGTTTTGTCGCGAGTGTAGCAAGCCATTGCTGGTACGAAAAGATAGGCCATCATCAATAGTCATGTATGATGATATTCTTGGTACGGTCCCATGTACTCATTATCATCGCTACTGCTCAAGCCGTAGGTGTGACTATAAGCAGTATTATGGATATCATACCAAAGGTGGCTCAAGTGAAGTTTTGTATGATTCAGATTGGGAATCCCTTCCTTACTTTGTGTCATCAAGAGAAACAGCTTTTTCTAACAAGTTATTGTGCCGAATAAATGGTGAAATCCTTGTTGGCCAGTTGAGTTTCATGCAATGTGCTGACTTGTACAACCATTTACACAACTACCATACTCCTACTGGTGAGATTTCAAGGTAAATCACTCAATATATATGAGTGCTGGCACATCTTCCCAAACTGACACTCCTTACATGCCTCTTATGCAATCACTTTTTGTTTTCTATTATTAAGTGTTCATTTTATATTTAAAACCAATAAGATTAAGCAAAAGAGTACATTCAAATTAAATAGATTGCTTGGGTATCTGAATGAGAAGTTGTGCCAGCATCCTTTCTATATTATTGTAATACACTGTATATACTGTTTATGTAATACAACAGCGAAATGTTATCACTACATGAAAGACAAAAATTAGATCGGCGTAGAGTAGAGGATGGTTATTTCCAGTATGCCCTCCTGAAAGCTGCATCATGGTATCCTGGAAAATTTAGTCTTGAAGATTTACCACTTCATAGCAGTACTGTAAAAACCGTTGCCCTATTTACCAAGATATACCATGGAGTATTCATGGATAAATACTCAGGTGACACAACTCACTTGGTTTTTTATTAGTTATTTGTTTAATTTGTGGGATGTTGATCAATTATTATAGGTCATTCATGTACACTACCAGGCTGCTCAACTGCTTTAGTTCTTGATGGTAACATGAAGAACCGCCGTGATGTATGTAGAGCAACAAATGCTGGCTACTTAGAGTATAGTGGCCTTCCTGGTCGAGTCAAAGCTGGATGTCAGAACACACCCCTAACTAAGTCTCCATATTGTCAACTACATGCACCTTTACTTGCTACGCCTGCTCAGCCTACTGAAGCCGGACCACCTGACTCTGTTCAAGATGCTGTGGCTGGTCTGATAGTGAATAAGCGAAGTACACGAGGATCCACTGTGTATCAAGTATGTACATGTAAATGTTCAGTATATTTTTATGAATACACATATTTTGGAAACCTGATAATCGTTTTGCATCACTAAAATCCAGGTGGTTTGGCTAGGTCAGCCTATAACTGCAAGCAGTTGGGAGCCAGCTTCGAATCTACCTCCAGCCATGGTGAAAGACTATGAAGATGGGATTGCCAAGGAGTTGCAGCAGACAAGCTATTCTTCTGGAGGTCAAACTCTAACTACAATTAGTACCAGAAGTCATCAACCACAGGAAGGTCCCACATCCGTGAAGAAACCTAAGTTGACAGACACAGTGGTTGAATCTACTTCAAGTGGGTATGCAATGGGGTGTGGGTATGCAATGGGGTGTGGAAATGCTGAATTAATTATGTATTGGATTCAGCAGGGCCTTAGCAGGGCTTGTTTGAACGTTAATGAAATAATTATTTGAATAGTATATTGGTAGGTAAGGAACAGAAAATAAATCAATATAATATGTGTAGTTTATATATGTGTACTGACTTTTTCATTAACCTGAAAGTTGATGCAACTTTTTATGACAGGCTGTATAAAGTGTGACCTAGCCTAAACATATGAGTTCCTTTGATGTTGAATACCAATAGCTACAAACTTCATTCCACCTAGTGAAATCTGATTCATGTAAACAACCTTTCAAAATACTTCTTTCTTTTTTTCAGTTCTTTTGCGATTAAAGACTCGCATAATCTGGTATGTAAAACTGAAAAAGACAAGACCAGATTGAAGTCACATACTGCAGGTATGATGAAGCTTATACATTATTCATTGTTGTGAACAATATGTATGTCATAGGAATCTTAGTTGGAGCATGGCCATGTGGTACTATAGCTATGATTAATGAGTTGTATGGAGCTGAATCCAAGTCTCAAGTGTATGGAGCTGTCCATACATTTATATACGAAAACTCAGCAAATACGAAGAGTCTAGGTAAATTATGATCAATGATAATACATAATTATGTTTGTTTTCTTATCCTTCAGAATTTATTGTATATGATGATGGGTGCCACTTAAAAAAATATGCTATGAATGAAGAGCGGTCAAAACTAACTCCCACAGCCGTCAAAATTGCCAAACTAAACATCGTCATTGATCGGTTTCATTTTCCCGGTCACGTTGACAAGTGGTGCCGAGCAAACTGCAATCCTGAACTATTCAGCAATTTAAAAAAAGTAAGAAACTCATTTACCTCACATGTTTATACTTGCATAGACAAGTTCGGCAGGGTTGAGTGATCGTTATGTTTAATAGTACACATGTATTACCCTTTTCCTGTCAATTTTATGATGGACCAGTTTGATGACGACATGAAAAGTATGAATATTACTTTTTTTTTTTCGTTTCCAAGAATTGAATTTTTTAAAGCATGTCAAACTATTCACTATTATACAAAAAAAAAAGAAAGTATATTAGTCCGCAAAGAGAAGAGCCTAAAAATTGGACTTAGATTTCTAATGATACTAGCTGAAACTCAATTTTCGACAATCTCAGAGTTGCTATGGGGTTAAGACAGAATGCATAGCTTATTTACCGTCTAGTTGCTGAGTTTTGCGATTCACAGTCCCATACTATACAAAATTTCGGGCGGACAGACGTTCAACGGTTAAGCGTTTCAGTAGCCATACTTAAAAAAAACAACAACTTAATTTAATACCGATACACTTGTTTCAATTAATTTATTACAGGAAGAACTGCGTCAGAGCAAGGTATAAGCACAATTGCGAACATTCCTTATAATTATAATTCTGTAACACTTTTGAGTAAAAATGTTCACCCATGCATTTATCTATTATTTTTTCCTAAGGTTAGTTAATTGTTAATAATTCATTAAATGTAAAGTACAAATAATCCCACTAAAGAACTTGGGGGGAGGATAATTTACTGGTTAAAATAAACTTTAATTAATGGTCACTTAGTTGTGATCTCTACCAATTCCAATTGGCTGGGTGTTTACAGCCAGGCTGGCAGTGGTTTGAGAATAGGGAGGAGCAGTACATTCAGTCCTGGTTACAAATTAGCAGTGGGGTCATTTAACAGTTGCAAGTATGAGTGACCTTCTTGAAAATGACATGTTGAAAGCTGTTTCCTAAATTTATTATTTTGGCCAACATCTGTGTGTCAATTCCAGTCTCAAATGAAGTTTCTCACAGATGATGATTAAAGTGCTGGACTCAGAAATTGTTTAAGAGAAAAGGAACTTTTTCACTTGATGAAACATTGAATCACCCAAAAACTGGTCTGATGATGATATAGAATAACCCTAAGCCATATGGACAACAAAGAAAATGAACATGCCCACCCCCACTTCCCTCCTGAAAAAAAAGTACCCTGTGCCATATGGTGCTGCTATGTTGCCATGACTTAGTACTTTCTGTAATTAAATTATAGATTGGTATTTTATTTATTTGTTTTTTAGAATTAACAAAAACATGTTGCTATTACAATGTGCTGATCCACCCTGAAATTATTTTTGTACAAAGGTTCTGAAGCTTTAAAATTTAGCGTGACCGTCTAAAATGAATTAGATGGTAGCACAGTATAAAAGTGGCTGCAAGAAATTATTTGCTCACGTGATGGTAAGTGGCATTACCCACAAAAGTTGGTACCTACACAGAGCTGAAGGCTTCGCATTTTCTCAACAATTAGCCCGGAAATAAAAATAATAATAATAATTAAAAAAATTAATTAAAAAAAGCACAATAAAAAGTCTTAAATCTTCATTCTGAGTAAGTTCATACCTAAATCAATGGTTAATTGTCAGTAATCTCCAAAATCAGAGCGTGACAGACAGACAGACAAACAGGACGACTACTATAATCCTCTCATGCATGCACACTGAAGGTTAATACGTTACCAATTGGTTGTCATAAAATTGCCAGTAAGAGGGTTAGCAACCATTTACAATAAATAATGCTTTAAAAAGCTAAATAAATTAATTAGATATTTTTAAAAACTTACTCCGTTAAAGGATTTTTTTTGTTTTATTATTGTGTTATATTTTATGCTAGTGATGACATCATAATAAATTTGTATCATTACTGTGCATAGGTCGATACAGAGGCTTGTGAACAAATATTTTCATGGCTATCCAAGTACTCGAGAATCACTCGCCATATGAATAGAGAACATTTTTTATTTTATGTACTTTATCTTTGTGACCAACATAATCGGAAGAGGTAACATAATATTATTGTCACTGCACAATTGCATAGCAAAAGTTTATTTGTGCTACTAATCAGACTTTGAATGATAGGAAGCAAGTACTCCACAAAAAAGGATTAATTTGCATTACAAAGAGTACCTGGGATATTTATACGTAAATATTCTGCCAAGATTGTATTATTGTAGGTTAGCATCCACGGATAGTCCGGGGATGTCCAGAGTATCCAGGGAATCCGTGGATACTCTGTCAAGGGGGTATTATATAGGTTAGCATCCACGGATAATCCGGGGATGTCTAGAGTATCCAGGGAATCCGTGGATACTCTGCAAGGAGGTATTATATAGGTTGGCATTCACGGATAGTCCGGGGATGTCCAGAGTATTTAGGGAATCCATGGATACTCTGTCAAGGGAGTATTATATAGGTTGGCATCCACGGATAGTCCGGGGATGTCCAGAGTATCCGGGGAATCCGTGGATACTCTGTCCAAGGGGGTATTGTATAGGTTGGCATCCACGGATAATCCGGGGATGTCCAGAGTATCCAGGGAATCCGTGGATACTCTGCCAAGGGGTATTATATAGGTTGGCATCCACGGATAGTCCGGGAATGTCCAGAGTATCCAGGGAATCCATGGATACTCTGTCAAGGGAGTATTATATAGGTTGGCATCCACGGATAGTCCGGGGATGTCCAGAGTATCCGGGGAATCTGTGGATACTCTGTCAAGGGGGTATTATATAGGTTGGCATCCACGGATAATCCGGGAATGTCCAGAGTATCCAAGGAATCCGTGGATACTCTGCCAAGGGGGTATTATATAGGTTGGCATCCACGGATAGTCCGGGGATGTCCAGAGTATCCGGGGAATCCGTGGATACTCTGCCAAGGGGGTATTATATAGGTTGGCATCCACGGATAGTCCGGGGATGTCCAGAGTATCCGGGGAATCCGTGGATACTCTGCCAAGGGGGTATTATATAGGTTTGGCATCCACGATAGTCGGGGAGGGTCAGAAGTACCGGGAATCAGTGGTCTCTGCCAAGGGGTATTAATAGGTTGGCATCACGGATATCCGGGACGTCCCCGCGTTATCACGGGGGTATTTTTATAGGTTGGCATCACTGATCGCGGGATGTCCAGGTATCCCGGGGCATCCGTAGATACTCTGTCAAGGGAGTATTATATAGGTTGGCATCCACGGATAGTCCGGGGATGTCCAGAGTATCCGGGGAATCTGTGGATACTCTGTCAAGGGGGTATTATATAGGTTGGCATCCACGGATAATCCGGGGATGTCCAGAGTATCCGGGGAATCCGTGGATACTCTGCCAAGGGGGTATTATATAGGTTGGCATCCACGGATAGTCCGGGGATGTCCACAGTATCCAGGGAATCCGTGGATACTCTGCCAAGGGGGTATTATATAGGTTGGCATCCACGGATAATCCGGGAATGTCCAGAGTATCCAAGAAACGTGGATACTCTAGGTTGGCATCCACGGATAGTCCGGGGATGTTCAGAGTATCCGGGGAATCCGTGGATACTCTGTCAAGGGGGTATTATATAGGTTGGCATCCACGGATAGTCCGGGGGAGTATCCGGGGAATCCGTGGATACTCTGCCAAGGGTGTATTATATAGGTTGGCATCCACGGATAGTCCGGGGATGTCCAGAGTATCCAAGAAACGTGGATACTCTGTCAAGGGGGTATTATATAGGTTGGCATCCACGGATAGTCCGGGGATGTCCAGAGTATCCGGGGAATCATCTACGGATAGTCCGGGAATGTCCAGAGTATCCGGGAATCCGTGGATACTCTGCCAAGGGGGTATTATATAGGTTGGCATCCACGGATAATCCGGGGATGTCCAGAGTATCCAGGGAATCCGTGGATACTCTGTCAAGGGGGTATTATATAGGTTGGCATCCACGGATAGTCCGGGGATGTCCAGAGTATCCAGGGAATCCGTGGATACTCTGCCAAGGGGGTATTATATAGGTTGGCATCCACGGATAATCCGGGAATGTCCAGAGTATCCAAGAAACGTGGATACTCTGCCAAGGGGGTATTATATAGGTTGGCATCCACGGATAGTCCGGGGATGTCCAGAGTATCCGGGGAATCCGTGGATACTCTGTCAAGGGGGTATTATATAGGTTGGCATCCACGGATAGTCCGGGGATGTCCAGAGTATCCGGGGAATCCGTGGATACTCTTCCAAGGGGGTATTGTATAGGTTGGCATCCACGGATAATCCGGGGATGTCCAGAGTATCCGGGGAATCCGTGGATACTCTGCCAAGGGGGTATTATATAGGTTGGCATCCACGGATAGTCCGGGATGTCCAGAGTATCCAAGAAACGTGGATACTCTTATTATATAGGTTGGCATCCACGGATAGTCCGGGGATGTCCAGAGTATCCGGGGAATCCGTGGATACTCTTCCAAGGGGGTATTGTATAGGTTGGCATCCACGGATAATCCGGGGATGTCTGGAGTAATCTGGGATTCCATGGGTACTCTGTCAAGGGGGTATTATATAGGTTGGCATCCACGGATAATCCAGGGATATCTGGTGTATCCGGGGAATCCATGAAAGGACACTGGACAACTGACGGCGTTCTTGGACAACCTTGACACACAAAGGAGTCTTTAATACGTTTTATTGCTACATTGCTCACGAAGAAATTGTTGCTACAATAAATGCCAGTTAGATGTGCCAACTTTCCTGTACAATCCAAAGTTTGGTTTGCATTGCATGATAACAACCCACTTTTGCCAACTGACACAAGTAGCTACATAAAAACATTAAATTTTTTTTAGTAATCAACAGTGTTGTTTTTGTTTAGAGATTCCAGACTTTCTTAGTTTTAGTTATTCTTACTAAAATGTCTTGAATGCTTAGTTCTAGTCCCCCCCCTACCAACCAAAATAAAAAAGTTTTGCCAATAGCTAGCTACCAAACTCACTAAAATTAATCTCTTCATGGCCAGAAGTTAATCATAAACATCAAGATAAAGATTTGTAAATGGAAACATAAGTAAAATTGGAGTTATGCTGAAGTTCAAATAAAAACAACAACCAAACAACATAAAACAGCAACTGACTGCATCGACTATTGAATTCCACCCTAACATTTACGTATTTTATATTTCAGTTTTTTTGGCTTTCTCACAATGCTGATAACCAACAATCGCTTTGAGTACAAGAAACGTGTATATTGCATTCCGTACTCCCGCGTTAAAATAGCATTATAAGCAGATTGATCAAATCGATGACAATTAGCATAAGTACCTAGCTTACCGTAGAGGGAACCATTGCAAGGATGTGCCCTAGCTCCCAGTGGTGCTATACATTCTCTGTGCAGGGCACAATCTACCCAGTAGTTCAGAAAGTGCTCTCTCAAGTTTCGATTGAACCACAAAATTCCCACCACTTGAAGAGATATGTCAATGCTGCTGTATTGCCTCCTTGTACTCTTCAGGCCAAGGTAGTCTTTCATGCCCTCATGCACTGCCGTGATGAATGGATGTCCACCTTGGGGGCCCGGGATAATGGGCTTATCAGTCAAATAATGCAAGTTCTTCATGATGTAACCTGAGAACCGGCAACTGGAGTCACACCACAGTATGATTTCATAGCCTTCTGGCAAAGTCTCGTTGATAATTAATGGTTTCCATGCATATGTCTTCAAGTTCTTAACATGTTCAGGATATTCCTCAAACTTGAACGGTTTAATGTAGACATTACAGAAAGATTTAAGTGATTTTAAGTTGGTGGAGTTAAGGCCCAAATCATATACTATAATTGGTCGGTGAGGAAGGTACCTCTGAGCAGATCCGATGAAGTCCAGTGCTTCTCTGTAATGGTTGTCAGACAAAGCTGTAAGAACTACAACTTTGCAAAACAGCAAATACTGACACGTGCATGAACGATATTGTTTAGAACATCTTACAGTCACTGCGAGGATGTCTTGGACAGTCAAGTTCTTAGAATGCACACAACACCACCCTTGAGTGGAATACGGCACCTTAAAATTCAGCATGGGGGCGACTTTATTTCTGGCCAATGATGATCTACCCAGTCCAGAGGAATAAGATATTGTACCAGGAACTGCATCACTCACTGAGCCACTGTGACTTGTTACGAGAATCACCAACTGATTATTTTGGGAAGAGCCTCTAAAGTTTTTGTCATTGGGAGAGGGTTTTACGATTTCTTTCAGCGGTAGCCAAGCAATTAAGCCTAATACTATCACCGCGTAACAGAGAATAATTCTAAAGCGCTTCATAGCTCTATTAACTGAAACTTTCCACTGGCATTCTCTCCTGTGATGTGACAGGGAAAATAAGCATTCACTTTTTAAAAATTGACCTTTACCTTTTATCCAATTGCGTGATCTCACGTACCTAATCCCTTTACCAACCGTCTTCAAGCTGGTTGTGAAGCTACTAGACTAGGGTTAGTTGGCGCTGGATGGAGATATGTGCCACTCAATATTTATTTCATGTTAAAAAAAGTCTCGCCGCTTGTGGGGCAAGACCCTTTACCATTAGTCTCGTTAATCAGTAGTTCTCTCTGATTTACATTACTACTGTGGTCTAATAGAGACTTGCATGATGACATCACGTATATCAGGCCACGCCCCCACTTATGGTATCGCTCTGACGATCTACCTGTACCATAGATGTGTACCCCTTCCGCTCTCTCTATTTTCCTTCTGCAATGGGCTCATAGCTTGCAACAGAGCTATCAAATTACAGAAATAGATGGATTATGAAATTTCCAACACAGTCATACAAAAATTATGGCCAGTTACTGGCTGTGTTGTGGAAAATTGGGCAAAAATTGCATGCTAGATAATACTTCTCAGAATTCATTGACAGGTGGTGTTGTTGCTGTTCTTCTCAGAACCTGAACTAATACCAAGAGTTGTAGCTGCAGGTAGGTGGAGATAGAGAACTTGTTGTTGTGGTTGTTCCTGGAAGTGACAACAACAACAACAACAACAACAAGATTAGCCAGCTCTATAAACCACATCAATGTCAGAGCTCACAAAGGAGCATCAAAAGTATTGTAAAAATGGCAACACTTACCTGATTACTGTTAGAAATCAAACATTTATTTCTTCATAACCATTTGTTATTATTTACATCCAGGGTTGGCTGCCACAGTTTGATTGATCGACCTCTGTACTTACATCGAGCTTCAATAAACTACAAGCATATGTCCAGCAGAAGTCCAATTCATGAAACTGTCATACTATCCAACAATGTTTTTAACAGCAACAGAAGATGACAAACTTATAAATTTCTACTGAAAATGGCTAGCTTGAAGATGATCTTATACAATTGTGGTTGTGGTAGAAACCGAGTTGGAATTTTTCATTGATGTAGCTCGAGAGAGGAGTCTACAGCTTCCCAAGTTTCAGAGTCTACAGCTTCCCAAGTTTCAAATCGGGAAGACCAGGCTCTATACTTCATCAATCCCAGAGCTAGGCTATCATGCCCCAGCAAAGTTAGCTCAGATGTAGTTAAAGCATAATTATATGAATCTGGTAGAACTCAACAAAAGAAGAGCAGACAACAAGTATTTATAGGGAGATAATATGACAGCATGAACTGCCAGACTATTACAGCCAAATACTTATAGAATGATGTCTGACTAATTAATTATTCATATTGAAGATCATAGGAGACAAAATTATTACCACTGTGGTACCCACCACATTGAATTGAACAATTAGTTTATTACTTAGCTCATTCAACCCATGTGAACTGTTATACTACTGAACAGTCATTCATTAGTTTAAACAATAGCTTGACAAATAAAGTATGCATATGCCATTGTTAATCAGTTTACAGAATGGAAGACTGACTATTTATCAGAAAGTTATTAACCACCAGCGGGTCTGGAAACTAGAGGTAGTGGTATATAAGAACAAGTAGAGCTCTTGTAATAGGATTTATACTATACTTTAGAGTGTTGTGGCTATTACCTTGGCATATCAGACTAATACACTTTAATTAACATTTGTCAAACATCTAGTGGATTTATATCTGTCAAGCATTCAATAGCTATATCATTACATCATTTTTATGATATTCTCTATAAAAGCACATGTGCAGTTGAGTATGATCTGCTTGATATTCACCCATAAGAGATATGCTCAATAATGAGTATTTATGGATATACATGCGCACACAAAGCAGTCCTCAAAATGGTAGAATTTTCAACTTATTGACTAGAGCCCAGTCAGTCTGTGGTCAGTTAATTTATAGCAACACTAAGATATCTGTAATGCAAATTTTAACATTTCATGAATAAGGTCATTATTTTGTATTCAAGCTTTTTAAAATTCAGTTTATTAGGGTATGGTGCCGTGCTCTGCCCAGACGTTGTTTTCTGCTTTTCATCCGGGAGATAATATTCCACTCTGGAATTCAAATTGTTCAAAAAATACAGTAAAGTCAATGTCTGTTTTCATATATATCTTGTAGCACAAATACAATCCAATATTAGCGTGTTTATGTGCATGTTTGTGTGAATGTGTGCTAACAGATTCTTCATAAAGTGGATGATACATATTGTACACTGTGGCAGCACGCATGGGGCCAGCCGTACCAAGGTAACCGTGGATGCAATAACATGTGGTAAACAATTAAAGTAACACTTCAGCTATCTGAACTTTACACTTCAGTAAACTGAGTAAACAGAACGAATTTTTTGACCACACCCCTTATTATGTTTTCAAATTGTGTTGAGTTATCATAGCATTTCAGTTATCCGAACATCCCTTGGTCCCAAGGTGTTCGTTCGGATAACTGAAGGTCTACCTGTAGTCATGTGATTCATTTGTGGTTCAAATGCAAAGAAATTAGCATATTAACTTTTTACCTGGACGAAGCAAAGCAGTGTACAACCACTTCCTGTAAATATGCACCTTTATTTTTTTTTTTTATTACGGCTACCAACACTTGTGGAGACTCTGATGAAACCATAAACACTTGATAGCTATTGTATCACTTATGAGTAGTCACCACAAGGGCAATGCACACCAGTGGTTCATCATAATGGTCCACTTTGTAACAATATTAGTGGTCTGAATGGCCAATTGGACATATTTCTAATCACTTTAGTGTGGTTCTTTTGTAGCAGTATGCATCTTTCTAAGTGCTGTTGCAACTCTCCACATCCCTACTACACTACTAGTGTTATCTTACTAGAAGATATTTAAGTATATATATAAGAAAAGCTTAGCTATAATTACATAACCATCCTTTCATTCTATGTGGTCCATACACTGTAAAGATTTCCTGAACGTGACAGTAGAAAGAGACCACTACTATTCTGTTTGTAAATCTATTGCTGGTTCTATCAAACCAGAGCAACCTGGAACAGTAAGGTGAATGAAACATGATCTATTCATAGTCCATGAATTGGTATAACATTTTCTTTTTCAGTTAGCTATATGCTTTAATTTATAGAGGTGAGAATGGTCCCAGTGGATATCTGGTGGTACCAGTCAGTAGTGATCAGTCCAAACTCATTCGGGTAATGAACTCAAACACCTCAAGCCTCAAGGTCAGTCAGTCATAACCTCGCACACATAATACTCCAACACTGTGGTTTAACGGTACCAATTTCCTTGAACATCATCATTAGTAATCAGAAAAATGTAGAGTGTAACAGGTTCAAATTATTATTTAAAGGATGGGTGTCATTAGAGGCATAGGCCTGTTTACATTGGAAACAAGGAAGATTCCTCAAGTGTAGACAAGCATTTATGGGTAGATAACTATGGATTGAAGTCTCTACAGATAAGCCTATTTGCCATTGGATATGGATACCTTCAGTTTTGATAGTGTATTTGGCAAAGCTTTGGCAACAATAAGGTAGATGATCATTTTAGCTAATAGCAGGTCTAGAATTATTCAATACAGCCCTGTTAGCTGTTTCAAGTTGAAGTTATAAAGTGCTTGTTCTCTCGCTGGCGTACTCGGCCACTGACTCTGAGAAGACAATCAGCCTCCAAGGAAACATCATACGCTGAGAGAGAATGTGACTTGGGTAGCTTTTTTCCCACAACCAGAGCATCAAAGACTTCTGGGTAGACTTCACGCTGTGAAAGATGGAATAATTGGAGCTTGGATGAGAGCGTTTCCGCTGAGGTGAGCACAGCTTCAGAGATCCGTTCGGAACGTGAATGTTTAACATTATGGAAGAAGCGTCGTATCCATGCGACGACACGAACGAGATAGGTGAACAACAAGTAGCGATCCCAAAACTTGTCGGGACGTGTAGAAGGAATTAGAAGAACTTGTGCTCGGAGTTCAGGAAGAGACTTAGGTGTTAGCTGTGGTTGACTTGGCCATTCTGAGGGAGAAGATTGGAGCCAAGGTGGACCATTCCACCAAAGGTTGGTGTGTGGAAGAGTTGAGGGTCGGACGCCACGAGAAAGTAGGTCAGCTGGGTTGTCCTTGGAGGGTACATAACGCCAAGTCGAATCAGGAACAGCATTCTGGATGATCGAGACTCGGTTGGAAACGAAGGTGTTCATTGATGAGGGTTGAGCCAACAGAGTACAATCTGTGAGTCAGACCAAAGAAAGAGCTGAGAAGATGGACACTTCAAGAGGTTAGCAACATAACTAATTGCGTGTGCAAGAAGGAGGGCAGCGCTGAGCTCTAATCGAGAAATTGTTGTTGGTTTGATTGGAGTAACACGCGCCCTGGAAAGTACGAGAGCAGTAGAAACAGATGTGTCATGATGCACAGCCCGCAAATAGATGACTTCCCCGTAGGCTGACTGAGATGCATCTGCAAAGCCATGTAGTGATATGAAGGCTATCGAGTCATTGTTGGTGAAGAAACGTCTTGGTACTGGATGATGGGATATGTATGATAGTTCTGCTATCCACTGTTTCCATCGCTCTGCAAGGGATTCAGGCAGTGGTTCGTCCCATGACGTTTGACATTTCCATGCCTCTTGAAGGATAATCTTGGCTGTTATTGTAGCAGGTGTGAAGAGACCCATGATGTCATATATCTTCGCTGCACGTGAGGCAACAAGTCGTTTAGTGATAGAAGAGTCTTCAGCTTCTGGCGTTGCAACATGGAGGGTATCGTGTTGAACATCCCAATGCATTCCCAAAGCTTTGGTAGATGCAAGAGGGGCCGGTAATTGCAGGTCAGCAGTTTCGATCAAGTCTTGAAGGATGGTGTCTCACAACAAACTTGTGCAATGAAAAATCTCATTAGCACTTGCACCATAGCTTAAGTTCAACATAAACTTTAATTGAGGGTGCCTAGAAACACCTAGGCACCTTTTGTAGCAGCACACTCCAGCTGATCAGTCATGCGTTGTCTACCACAATATCACACCCTGCTTTGCAACAAGTTAGTGCCCGTGAAATGCAGCTATGCCACCCTTGCCATTGTGCACGTACGGTTGAGGTCGAGTGAATTTACAAGGAAATATTTTTGTGTGCAATAGTAAAAAATCTAGAATCTATTTTCATGTCCTTCTCAGATGGGAGGACAACATTAGTTCAAACTTTACTAATAGATACTCTTAGTATTATATGGAATTTTACAGAATAACTTACAATGATTCACTTGGTATGGTAAGTAAATAGAATTCCAGAGAAACTCATTGTTATAGCGTACAAGCATAAGTAAGAGGTATTATACAAAATATATCGGCTTCTAAACTTTAGTGGTAGCTGTGCAGTAATTGCGGTCAAGTCCGAAATGGTGACTGGGCTATTTCTTAAGATGGGACTAACCTCCAGTCTCGATTTTTGGCAGGTGCTTTCTCCTGGCAGCACTTGCTGGGCTGCAGAAATATAATACCTCGGGGAAAAAAAAAAAGTTTAACATGCCCTGTCAACCATGATTTATTCCATAGGTTTTTCGCGCCTAAAAAGTGTGATGGCAGCCTGAAACGGACTAAATTGGATACTGACTTTTTGTTTATCACTTCTCAATTTTTTTCTCAACCTTCTTTTGCTCATTAGATGTAATCTCTCTCTTTCACATGCTTTCTTTATACAATACTGAATTAAAGAAGTCTGAGAAAGAAATTGTGAAGTGATAAATTAGCAGAGTAAAAATATTCCACTGATGAAAAGAATCTTTCAAAGATAATTTCTTGGTGGTGTGTTGAGGGCGATATTGTAGCATAGCAGTACCCCTTAAATGTATAAGTATAGAATTGAATTGTTTGGTTGCCCATTGGTTGTCATAGCTCAGTGGAAGATCGCTTGTGCACTAAACAAGCAATTCTAGGTTCGATCCGAAGTGACAGCCAGACATGTTTAATTCCATATTGTTTTAAAAAAATTCTTGTGAGAGTAAGAGATTACATCTAATAATTAATTAGTTTACATTCTCAGAGACCAGGTATTTTAGTTTGATTAATTCATTGTTGTTTAGGTGTTGTTGTTGCTGTTATGTGTGTGTGTTTGTGTTGATTATTATTGTATTCTGCATTTTTTTTCTAGCATGATTGATGGAAGGCACCTCAACATATGTACATTGCTAGTTTATCAGTTGCTATGTTTGGAGTTGCTTTAACAATTTCAGTTATATTTTCACCATCATCATTTTCTAAAATTAGCTTAGCTTAATAACTTCAGTATTCAATTAAACTATGTCCATAAATTGTTATTATAACATATAATTTAATCTGCAGCAGTAATAAATTAGGTTTAAATTCCATTTGATACTAATAGTCTATGTTCATGCATGGTTTGCTAAATGCTAGAGTTGAACTTGTAACATTCAGACTGTATTGTCTCAACCCCTTGTGTTGTTATTGTATGTTATAAAACACTATTTCCAATAAAATCTTGTAAAAATGCTCATTTTAAAGATACCAAAATAATTTTATCAAAAGTACAGATTTAATTGTTTGTTGGGCATGCAAGTCTATTTTACTTGTCACTATTATATAAACAGGCACCAGAGAATAGCCTTTTCTATGCCATCAAAGCGATTATCTTTTGTATCCTCAGACAGGAACATGGACCAAATAGGTGACTTTTTTCTAGTGGTCAAGCAAGATTGGCACTAGCTGGTGGATTTTTTTTCGGAGCATTATTTATTATAGTCGTAGTCAAATTATAAATATATATATTCCATGTTTTTTCACTCATATAAGTACCCTCCTTTGATACAATCATTGTCATATTCTGACTTACTTTATTCTTGATCACTTAAAAAATTGGTTTGATGCAGCAAAATAACAATGCTTAGGCTTTCCTTTTTTTTTTTTTTGCATTCCCTCCCCACTTCACATGCATACACATTCAGCAGTTTGGTTCTCTTGACACTAGCTTGAAAATAATTAATTGTATTTGCTAATTTTCATCACGTCACCAAACATTTTCAAAGCACTTAATATTGTTAGTATGAAGATATTCTACAAAAGAAGTCTTTGCAAGTGTGGACACAGATTTGGTTAGCCAGAGGGATAAACTTGTACATAACGAGACCCAACTATGATGCCAAACTCAACAGGTCACTTCAACGACAGAGTGGGTGGAGCTTTCAAAGTTCAGAAAAGCTTTCAACTTCAACAAATGTAGTTGTTCAACTCAGCACATTTTTACTTCAGTGAGCCAATTTGTCCCAATTTTTGGGTGTATTAGTCTTGACGGTTAACGACTATTTGAAAATATTTTTGCATATTTATTTGTATTTGCTAAATTTCATCACGTACAGGCACCAAACATTTTCAAAGCACTTTATATTGTGAGAATGAAGACATTCTACAAAGGAAAATTCTTTGCAAGTGTGGACATGGATTTGGTTAGCCAGAGGATAAACTTGTATATGTTAATGATGAAACCTATCTCAAACTTTGGAAGCTCCACCCACTCAGTAGAGAAGATGTGGTGTGTCAGTTTAATATACAACCGGGTCTTACTACGTACTACATTCTCCTTTGGCTAACCAGATATAATGTGCACAGTTAGAAATCATTTCCTTTTAATCATAGACTTTATACATATAATACAATTGTCTGAATTAATCCATCAATGTTATTTCTATGATCGAAACACAAAAAATATATGATGGCATATTGCAGAGTAGGCAAATATAGCTAAAATTGGGTTTCAAAAATTCACTGTAGGTAATGAACATACACAAAATCTTCGTCATTTTCGGATATGTCTGTATCAGTATGATGTTGAGGAGATGAATATATATATACACAACTTCTTTTATCAACTTCATACAAACGGGAGTAATAGTCCAATGGTGATTCATTGCCAAGTTGATCTGTTCTTTCTTTAACAGCAGAATATCTATTGATAATTGCACGTTTTTTATAAAATTGACACGACACTTGAATGAAGTATAATTTTTTCACGCCAGTGTTATCCAGTATTAAAAAGTCAATAGCAAAATGTCTTTGTGCTAATTGTATCAAAGTAATGGAATTGTCATCTGTAGGAACAATATAACCAAATGTATTCTGCTTCAAAATATTTATTGCAAGTGAGTGTAATGTTTTTTGAAGGCATATTTTTGTTATTAATACTTTTCCCCTCTCCAAAACATTTCATTTCTATTGGTTTGTTATGGCACTCAATCCAAAACCACATTTCTGTTGCAGCTCCTGAGTCGTACTGTGACAAAAATACTAACGAAGGATCTAAACGAAAAAAATGATTTTTTCATAATGGAAAGCCCATATACAAAACTATACTTTCCGTCTCGATCTATGGTACAGGTAGATCGTCAGAGCGATACCATAAGTGGGGGCGTGGCCTGATATACGTGATGTCATCATGCAAGTCTCTATTAGACCACAGTAGTAATGTAAATCAGAGAGAACTACTGATTAACGAGACTAATGGTAAAGGGTCTTGCCCCACAAGCGGCGAGACTTTTTTTAACATGAAATAAATATTGAGTGGCACATATCTCCATCCAGCGCCAACTAACCCTAGTCTAGTAGCTTCACAACCAGCTTGAAGACGGTTGGTAAAGGGATTAGGTACGTGAGATCACGCAATTGGATAAAAGGTAAAGGTCAATTTTAAAAAAGTGAATGCTTATTTTCCCTGTCACATCACAGGAGAGAATGCCAGTGGAAAGTTTCAGTTAATAGAGCTATGAAGCGCTTTAGAATTATTCTCTGTTACGCGGTGATAGTATTAGGCTTAATTGCTTGGCTACCGCTGAAAGAAATCGTAAAACCCTCTCCCAATGACAAAAACTTTAGAGGCTCTTCCCAAAATAATCAGTTGGTGATTCTCGTAACAAGTCACAGTGGCTCAGTGAGTGATGCAGTTCCTGGTACAATATCTTATTCCTCTGGACTGGGTAGATCATCATTGGCCAGAAATAAAGTCGCCCCCATGCTGAATTTTAAGGTGCCGTATTCCACTCAAGGGTGGTGTTGTGTGCATTCTAAGAACTTGACTGTCCAAGACATCCTCGCAGTGACTGTAAGATGTTCTAAACAATATCGTTCATGCACGTGTCAGTATTTGCTGTTTTGCAAAGTTGTAGTTCTTACAGCTTTGTCTGACAACCATTACAGAGAAGCACTGGACTTCATCGGATCTGCTCAGAGGTACCTTCCTCACCGACCAATTATAGTATATGATTTGGGCCTTAACTCCACCAACTTAAAATCACTTAAATCTTTCTGTAATGTCTACATTAAACCGTTCAAGTTTGAGGAATATCCTGAACATGTTAAGAACTTGAAGACATATGCATGGAAACCATTAATTATCAACGAGACTTTGCCAGAAGGCTATGAAATCATACTGTGGTGTGACTCCAGTTGCCGGTTCTCAGGTTACATCATGAAGAACTTGCATTATTTGACTGATAAGCCCATTATCCCGGGCCCCCAAGGTGGACATCCATTCATCACGGCAGTGCATGAGGGCATGAAAGACTACCTTGGCCTGAAGAGTACAAGGAGGCAATACAGCAGCATTGACATATCTCTTCAAGTGGTGGGAATTTTGTGGTTCAATCGAAACTTGAGAGAGCACTTTCTGAACTACTGGGTAGATTGTGCCCTGCACAGAGAATGTATAGCACCACTGGGAGCTAGGGCACATCCTTGCAATGGTTCCCTCTACGGTAAGCTAGGTACTTATGCTAATTGTCATCGATTTGATCAATCTGCTTATAATGCTATTTTAACGCGGGAGTACGGAATGCAATATACACGTTTTTCATTTATTATTGCAGTCTCTTAAGGTGTTACCTATTTGTGTTGTCAAATTTTCTTTTTCCTTTCTCAGCTGTTCTTCTTTATTTCTCAGCTGTTCTTCTTTATTTCTCGGCCGTTCTTCTTTATCTCTCAGCTGTTTTCTTTATTTCTCAGCTGTTCTTCTTTTTTTCTCAGATATTTCAAATTCTCTTCATTTTTTTCCTGCTTAATAGCGTTTTAAGTTTCCTCAATATCTTTTTGAACTCTTTCAATATCTTTTTTCGAATTTTCAACGACTGTTTCAATTTCCTTTTCAATTCTTTCAATAGATTTTTCCACTATTTCAATATCTTTTCTCACTTTCACCAATTGCTCATCTTCCATTGAATCCTATTGCATTTAAAAGAAAGTAAAAAACATTACATCCATAATGTTTAAATGAGCTAATACACATGTTTACGCTTACAAGTTTACGTCTTTTGCTGTTCGAAGATGACTCTGCCAGTTAACACGTTAAGAGACTGCAATAATAAATGAAAATCATGAACTATTACCACATGGCTACTTCAAGACGCTATGTAATAATCATTTTGTAAGGTGTGGTTGCCACACAAAATTGTATATTGGTGGTATTGGGTTGTATAGGGGTGTGGGTTGTATAGGGGTGGTATTGGGTTGTATAGTGTTGGTATTAAATTATTATTAACCCAGGTGCATGGGTGAGAGGGTTGCAGTAGTCACTTTTTCTATCAACAGTGGACTTTAAATATATTTGAGCTTGTTTGCATTCTCCATGGCAAATTGTCCTCTCTTACTTCTTTCGTTTCCATGAATGGCATTTGTGGGCATTGATGAATATTCACATGCCTAATTAACAGTTCATTTTATGCTTTCCTCTATGTGGCTTATCTCTCCGCTTAAATCATGCTTTGCTCCATATTTGGAAGTGTGGCCATTAATTGTTATTACAACATTTCTTGGCAGGGGTATGATAATTTTTTTTTCATGCTTACTCAAAAACATTTATAAAACATATCACCGAAAAGCCCTTTAAAATAAGCTATCTTTTGGCATCAAAGTCAAGGATATTGGACGAACAACAACAAAGTTATGGTGGAAAATAAAATGTCATGAATAATTAACGAGTTTGTGGGGATAGTTCCCCCCTAAAAAAAAAATCCCACCAAAAGCCTGTCCTCTCTGTGCCAGCTGCTTTTGAGCCTTGTGATTAAAACTTGTAGTTATTCTGCTAGCATGAATATCATCCCAGTTTCTTACCAAAACGGATGAAACTCAGCAACTAGCAACACTTGGAGAGACGACGGCAACCACGGCTAGAGACGACAGCAACTACGGCTAGAGACGACAGCAACTACGGCTATAGACGACGGCTATAGACGATGGCAACCACGGCTAGGGACGACGGCACGACAGCAACTACGGCTAGAGAGACGACGGCAACCACAGCTAGTAGAGACGGCAGCAACTTACTAACCAATTTTTCAACAAGACACGTTGTCTAGCTACGGAATCACGTGCACATGACCCGCACACACCCTGTGTACTATAATATACTGTAGTCTCTCTGTAGCTAGGTCGCCAATTTGAAGCTATTACGTCATCATTATTGCGTCATACTCATGGTCAGGCCCGCCCGTATCCTACCAATGATTCTGTGCTACGGAGTCAGTATTTTTGTGTGTAGTGCAGTAAACGTAGCACTTAGCTCTCCGTAAACTTGTTATTGTGGTAAGGGTCTTATATCAAAGGGGGAGGTGTTACAGATGCAAATAAAGACTTTGTTGGGGTTGTTTGGGGCCAGAAAGAAGAATTTACAAGTTTCAGACTGTAGCTACATTCATTCCAGAGATAGGGCCTATACTAATAATAGTGGTACATCTTTATAACTAGCTCTACACTATGTAATAATAGTGGTACATCCCTATAACTAGCTCTACTCTGTGTAATAATAGTGGTACATCTTTATAGCTAGCTCTACTTTATGTAATAATAGTGGTACAGCCCTAGAATTAGCTCTACTCTATGTAATAATAGTGGTACGTCTCTATAACTAGCTCTACTCTATGTAATAATAGTGGTACAGCCCTAGAAAATTAGCTCTACTCTATGTAATAATAGTGGTACGTCTCTATAACTAGCTCTACTCTATGTAATAATAGTGGTACATCCCTATAACGAGATCTACTCTATGTAATAATAGTGGTACATCCCTATAACTAGCTCTACTCTATGTAATAATAGTGGTACATCTTTATAACTAGCTCTACTTTATGTAATAATTGTGGTACAGCCCTAGAATTAGCTCTACTCTATGTAATAATAGTGGTACATCTCTATAAAACAGAGAAATACTTTCAGAAACTTGAACTTTATGTTTTCAACTGCTAAATGCAATTCAACATAGCAACAGACAAGTATCCTAGGGAACATCCTAGGGAACCACTATTATCAGCACTTGAGCTTCAGGAACACTAGAAGTGAGAAACTATAGAGTTCATAAGGTCACTACATTGCATCAGCACAAGTGGTTGCGTTAAATAGACTACAGTATAGCCAGGCTGGCTTGCTCCATTCGCAATATTATGAGTTTATTTTTTATAACTGATGATCTAATCTTACTGTCTACAAATAATGAACAGATAGAACTTCACATTGCTGTGGTGAAACTAAAATTTATGTGTATTATTTTATTTTTTCCAACCATGGAATGCAATTATACTCAGGAATGATTGGGTACGGTATGGCCAAGGCTGCAGTTCATCAGCTGGTACACAGTATGAGCCAGCCGTCTAGTGGAATGCCTGATGATGCCTCCGTCGTAGCCATCTTACCGTGAGTGCTACACAATGTTGTTGTCATGTCAACATGGTGTGTGTGTGTGTGTGTGTATATGACAGAGTGACTCTGGACACACCAGCCAATCGCAAGGGCATGCCAAATGCCAACTTCTCTGACTGGACTCCATTAGAGTTTGTGGCTGGTACTATATATAAGTGGACAGAAGGCCAGGACCGGCCAGCAAATGGAGGCCTCCTCTCATTAACTACTTCTGAAGGTGTAACAGCTATTGCTAAAGATAACTGACTTTGTGTGACTTAGTAATATGTAGTTAAATAAACGCTATTGGTGAAATCAATGATGATGAGCTTTGAGTTCAATTTGAATGAAACTGTCTTCTTCTAATCCATAGTCCGCCAGAGAGTTGGAGTCCTCATCAAGAACCTGTCCATTCACTAGCAGCCTCACCTGACCTCGTGCAAACCCAGCATGAGTCTCTACTTGTTCTTTAAGATCGTGCACAGAGTCTCCTTGCATAACAGACAGTTTAAGACGATGGTCTTCTCCTTCTACAATCACGTTGATGGGAACTGGACTAGGCACACAGCACCAGGTGGAGCACAGACTGATTCTGTAGATTGTAATCAGACACTCTAAAATTGTTGTGCAGGATATGACCTCCGAATAGCAGGCGTTGACGAGGAATTGGCACAGCTCCCTGCATTTGAATCTGTTTTTTTATTTCCAGCACATGGTCCCACCTACTCATGTCTACCTCGATATACTCACCAGTCAGTGTCTTCACAAACAAATGCATGTTCTTCAGCACTCTACCAGCTGCACAACAAGAAGTCTGGTTACAGTTTTGTGAGTAGAACGAAAATCCCAGAAAATTCCTAATTGTCCCAGTTGCGGTCGATTTTCGCGCGTCTAATTACTGCCGCCTAGAGAACATCAAGCTCCACCCACTCTGTCATTGTGAAGTGGCCTGTTGAGTTTGGCTTCATAGTTGGGTCTCATTATGTACAAGTTTATCCTCTGGCTAACCAAATCCGTGTCCACACTTGCAAAGACTTTTCTTTTGTAGAATATCTTCATACTAATAATATTAAGTACTTTGAAAATGTTTGGTGTCTGTACGTGATGAAAATTAGCAAATACAATTAAATATGTAAAAATATTTTCAAATAGTCGTTAACCGTCAGAACTAATCCATCCAAATATTGGGACAAATTGGCTCACTGAAGTAAAAATGCGCCATGTCAATGACTTTTACAGAGTTGAACAACTGCATTTTTTGAAGTTGAAAGCTTTTCTGAACTTTGAAAGCTCCACCCACTCTGTCGTTGTGAAGTGGCCTGTTGAGTTTGGCTTCAAAGTTGTGTCTCGTTATGTACAAGTTT
>WLWD01006318.1_pt1 | contig 71541 bp, 61 predicted proteins | sample 6712731 | NCBI WGS metagenome assembly WLWD01 (sample SAMN12718690, study PRJNA576275) | sponge metagenome | isolation source: marine sponge | host: Mycale hentscheli | place: New Zealand: South Island, Marlborough, Capsize Point | collected 2014-11-01
AATGTTTACAGAATGCAGTTTTCTATATACATAGTTGGAGGAAAACATTTTCTCAAAGAGGTGGTGTTGAACTAAGGAATCTAAAACTGTCTCCAATAGTATGCTGCAGAAACCTTGATGAGCACATGCACCAGTGTTTCCTAATCATCCAATGGTTCATTTTGAAAGTTGAATGTCACTATATCTACATCAGTATTATTGCAAACATAACATTTACTACCTATTTTCATTACACTGCACAGTATTTACTCAATAGTTTTATGCAGAACAACATAACAGTAATAATTCAAGCATTTTTGAAGCAGAGGAGAAGCAGTTAAAAAATTAAGAATTGTAAATGTAATTATGTGTCAAAGCCTTGTGACCACAATGACTGATTCCTTAAACTTTAGAAGGTTGACCTCAGTCGTGAATAGTCAAGTGTACATTTCGCACCCAGAACTGCAGTTATCCAATGAGAGGCGTGATTGCCACACTTTACAAACTCCATTTTGCGTGTGAAGTTGTTTGTTCTCTCTAGACTGTGCTGTGCTTAGGGGTGTTTATTTTTTCACATTTCAAAGTAGACGTATAACCCACATAGAAACTTGTTTTTATTTTAAAAGTAAACAAATTTAAGTATGCTTATTTACTTTGAAAATGAAATGCCACCCAATAATGTCTAACTTCTGAAAGAAAACAAAATAATGCTAAAGAAAAGAATTTAAAAGTGGAGGGGAAAGTTGATTAATTATAGCTTGGTCAATAATTCATAATTGTGTTGCTTCACATAATTCATGCCATTCAGTAAGTCTTTCTCCTGGAGAAGCAATGGCGTCATTCCAATGTCTGTATGTCGGTCCAGAGCTTCGGCAGCTGAGTGCCACTTGTCCAAGCTCGTGTGAGCTTGAATTTTTATTTTTGTTTTTTAGTGATATGAAGATTTCAATGTCCCTAATCTCTGATGGGTCTACTTTGACCGATAGAGAATGATTGAAGCATGGACAACTCGTTTTCTCTGCTATGGTGCTGTAGGTTTCTCCCAGACAGTCACAGTTAGACACGACTTGAATCCTAGCTTGAGCATCTGCACAGAAATTTACAGTGGAATGAGTTATCTAGAAGAAAAGTAATAACTGGTCCATTACCTGTGTCTTGGTTGCATTTGTTGTTCAAATCCTTAGCTCTTAGCAGAAGTACCTCCAGCTCATTGCTTTCTTTCTGGTACAAGAGAGATATTCGCACACTGCCAATGTTTTCTGCTACCTATAAAAAAATAATAAATAATTATGCTGCAATTGACAAGACCTTTTTTAAATTCTTACGTGTTGTTTAAGTGGAAGTGTAGATACCACTGATTTGTTTCTGAGTGGCACATTGGGTAGAACAAGTTGGGCATGTCCCATTAGCTGCTCCTTCTCAAAGTCACACCCCAATACGCCCACATGGAGAACAGCTGTGTCCAGCTCCTCAACGCTGACCTCCTCTAACCGGATTTCTTCAGCAAAGACTATTTCATTGTCAAATTTTTTCATCTTGGTTTTCTTTGATTTTCGAAGTGGCAGTGTTGTCAAGCAATGTTGCAGGTACAGGTGAGCTACTGCATTCACTGGAACTCCATGTGCAATGCGTGCCAGTTTTTCTTGAGATAAGTGACCATACACTGGGCATTGCAGTCCAGTGGCCTTGTCTAGCTTCACCGTCAGCGTGGCATCTGCAGCGCTGTATGTCAGAAGGAGGCTCAGTTCTGCCTTGGTGTTCTTTGGTTTCATGATTTCTTGAGATTTCAGGATGGAGTCTGGGAATCTAATGATATCACTCCAAGGCCTTTTCTTTTCAGTGTTCTTTAGAATTCTGAACACAGTTTTTTTGCATTCATCATCTCGCCTTTGGTGCTTCTTCCAAGCAGTTTTATCAGCTTCAGTTACCACAGTGCTTCGGTGTCGAGGTTCCTTCCTCGTACTTCGGATGAGCAAGTCTTTAGATATGACTGGTTTTTCCACTGGCACAACTGATGTATCACTGGTTTCTTGTGACAGTAAGAACCAGTTTGTGCTGGACTTGCTGGGATCAGATAGGAACTCTTTCCAATGTCTCAATGCTTCTCCTGTTGATTGACTATTCAGGCAAACTTCTCCCACTTGTTTGTTGCCTGTGAAGATAGAAGTGCGTAGGGTGACAAGGCCGAGCTGGTGATCTTCTAAGTGGCATCTTAGTGTCTCGCTGAAGACCAAGGTACCGTCTGTGAGTCTGGCCTTTGTAGTAAGCTCTTCGTACAATTTCTTGCCATCTGTTACTTCAATCTTGCCCCATATTTCTATTAGGTAAAATTGTTAAGTTAGAGTGGAGTTTGGACATAAATAACAGCTGACTCTGTACCTGTTTGATTCTTGATTGGAATATCTTTGACCATTAATAAGCTATAGCTCAGGGTTTGAGTCTCAATATTGTAAATAAGAGAGACTAGAGCTGAGCTTTGATCCTAATAAAAGAAATAAAGTATATTAGAGATGTGACAGAAATGACAGGTGCACTTACTATGGGTGGTTCCAGCAGGGGGTTCAACCTTGCTTTTCCTTTTACTAGAGGAATCTCGGATAGAGGGAAGCATTTTTGACCTTTAACTTTAGTGTCTTCAATAAAGTGGTAGTCAACCAGTTCAACTTTCAAAATGGAGTTATAAAACTCCTGGATGTTCATAGACTCAAACTCCACCTCCTCATTGAATGTGGCAGAGTTCTCGGCTATTATAATGTGAGTGCTGACATCTGCCCTTTGCTTGATGCTTGGGAGCTGTGGGATGACAGACAGACGTATGAATACACTGAGCTGGGCACTACTATCTTGGCACCAGCTGGCTCGTTCAATCTTTACCGTGAGAGTTTCTCTCACAGTCTTGTACTCTAACTGCATACTGAGTTGTGGAATGCAAGCCTTGAGTTCGTATTCTTTTTTCGGGTGGTTCTTGACAAGTTCATGCCATTCCGTGACGCGTCTGCCTGGAGAATTCATGGCACTGGTCCAGTGCATGTAGCCCACCCAGCTGCTGTGCTGCTTGCTTATAGTCTCATGCCCTATCTCACTGATGTTCATGTGTGGTAAGGTGACATTCTGACTCATAAGTGCAATGTTGATTGCTACACTGTGTACGTGGGCATTCTCGAGACTCCAAGAAAAAGCTTCGTCACTAAAGCTCAGGGAATTTGAAGCAGTCATGGGGCTGGTGTACCTCTCTTCCAGCACTTGTTTGCCATTCTGAGAGAGCCACATTCTGGCTTGAATCTCTAATGATATTATTACAAGTAGTTTTTATTTGGTGAAGTTTGACAAACCCTTTGGAGAACTTCTTACCTGTTCCTTTTGTTCTTTCCAAAACCAAATCCTTTGCCTGCATCAGCCACACGTTGAGCTTCTGTTCTTGCTGCATGTACTCCAGAGACACTGAAATTGTCCCATAATTAACTTCAGACTGTGTATTAAAGAACTACTCAGTACATTTATTCATCTAATTGTTGCTATAACTTACTATAGACATTTCCAAAGGAAGCGTCAATGATACATCTCCATTTACAAATTCGACATGAACCAAGTGCAAGTCTGCATTCCCCAAGACTTTGTGCATGTGAAAACAGCTATATTCTAACACTTCAACATGGAGGGCAGAGTTGATGAGTTCTTGAGAGCTGATGGACTGATATTCCACTTTCTTGCTGAAAACTGGCTCGTTGCTTTCTCTCTTTATCTCTGAACTTGCCACAGGTCTTGGCAGAAGTTCTGAAAATTTTGGGACAAGAAAGAGCCTAACAAAAGTAGTCAGTAGTTTACCGTCTGTTCTGTGTGGTAGGCCGGATACTCTGCTGGGATGGATAATCAATGTCTCAGTTTCTTCCTGGTATGTCATTTGCAGGCTTATTTCTGGATACTCTGCAAGCTTGGCCATTTTCCCCCGTCTCTGTCTAATTATCTTGTGCTGTATTTGACACCTATATAGTATCCTTATATTGCTGGAATACTCATCTTTTGATATTCATGCTTGATTAAAATAATGATACACAAATATGGTCTACTTCACAGTTGTATGTGTGTAGCATTAGCTAGCTACTGATTCCTTGTGTTAGCAGGCATCCCTGGGTTTGGTAGAAAGAGTTCATATGGATAATTCTAGTTTTCAGAAATTTAGCTAATTTGGTGTAGCTAATTAATACTTAGAATATGACTATAGTACATCCCATTAAGTCTCTGACAAATTGCATTAATGTTAGGCTTGGCTGCCTACCAGATATTAAATGTTTAAGTTATTTATGTAGCTTTCTGTACATTTTTTGTCTATTAGTTTTATTACATTCATTTCAGGAGCACATTAAGTCAAGCTATGCAACTTCTAACTTCCTCCTTGATCTTCTCTTGAGTGCACAAATCCTTATTCCACCACTTCTGCTTCTCCTTGACAACTACATGTAGCATGCTGATTTGCTATCTGGGGAATTTACCATTGGCTATTATTTAAGAGATGCCCCAAAAACTGACTTTTTTACTATCTTTGAGATATCTTCAGATTCACATAAAAAGAAGTTTACCCTTCACTGAAAGGTCCCTAATCAAAACACTTGTAGTATACGTCACATCATTAACAATTATGATTTCCTCATCACTGAGTAAATGATGAAGCATCATTATTGATTAAATGTGTATAATAGTGCCATATTAACATCAATGGTATCACACACACCACAAATTTACACCTCAAATATCACAATACATTAATAAGAGAGTGTCCTTTAAAATAATTATGATAATAATGGACTAAAAAAAGTCGACCAACGGCAACAGAACTGCAAGACTGTTGAAGAAAATGTGTCGTCACATTATCTCAAGTCGTGCCATTCAGAGATAGGTTTGCCGGGGGAGGCCATGACGTCACTCCAATGTCTGTACTCCTCTCCCGTGCACTGGCTGCACAGAATCACTTGCCCAATGTTTCGTGAAGCTGCAGATCGATTCTCATTCAAGACGCCAATGCTCACAGCCACATTCTTGATTTGTGATGGCTCTACGGTGCAACTCAATGTCTCGTTGAAGATAGGAGAGCAGCTCTGAGACTTCTTCTTGGTCTTTAGCTTCCCCAAGACTTTGTCACCATTGAGAGTGACAGAAATCTTTGCCATGGCATCTGGAAGGTCAAGCAAGCGCATCATTACAGAAGGAAATAAAACAATTTCAAACAAACCCTACCTGTGCGGTGACTGTCACGTTTGTTCAAGTCTTTGGCTCTGAGCAGAATAACAGCCAGCTTCTTGGACTCTGGCGTGTATGTAAGTGAGACAAGAATTGTGCCAAGATCTTCTCTTATCTAAGGCAAAAGTACATATAATATTATCCACATTTATAGTAAAGGAAGATATCCATAGTAGACGATACACTATCAGCCCAAACTGACACTTTCTTACATATTTAGCATTATTAAGAAGCATTACAAGTTCACTAGAGTAACTTCAACCACTCATGAAACCACAGCCTGAGAAATAGACATTTAATTATAGGCTTAGGCTTGTAAAATAATGCACTGATTGAGGAAGCCTCCTCATGAAACATTGCACCAAGCAAGTCTACTAATACAAACACAACACCCGCGCAAGTTTGCGACTTTCAAGTGGACAGCAGGCTCTTGAGCTACATCTGGCTATGCTTATGTCTCGTTGCAAAAGAAACAAAGCCAACTTGTAACAAAAAGGAAATGAAGCAGTGACGATATCTTGGTAGCAATAGACATGTGTAGAGTTTGCAACAGCATGCTATGACAAGTGCAATGTGTTATAGATAGATTAGCCTAATATAGTGTACGTCCCATGATAACAACGTTTGGACTGAAAGCACTGCATTGAAAAGGGACGTTATCATAACTCTATCGGGACAGATATTAGATCGGGTACAGCTACAGTATGGAGTTCAAGATGGGAAAGAGGGACGTACTGTATCTTTATTGCTGTGGCGTTTCTAAAATATAAACATCCTATTGTAGTACTAAAAATATCACGACTACAGGTAAGATCTTCATGCACTACAACAATTTCTTTGAACTATAGTAGATTGAATATGTCAAATTGGCTGATATCAGTTCAAGTTTTACTCTGCAAACATTATTAAGTACTAAAACAGCTTGGACCTCTTACTGTGGTTATACCCGATACTCACACAAGATTCCTACAATACCAGATTTCATTGCATTTTGATTGTTGTTCTCTTACCGCTGGTGGAGTAAGTGGTATCGTGAGTGGTGCCTCTCCTGCAATGAACTGGACCTGCACTAGGGGTAGGTCAGAACGACCCAATACCTGATGTTTTCCAAAACTTGCACTGTCAGGGATGTCGAGGACTTCCACGTGCAAGACAGAGTTGATGAGTTCTGCCATTGTCATAGCTTCATACTGCACGGCTTCATTATAGGCTGGACTACAGTCTCCCTTTACTGTTTCTGTCTTACTAGTCTTTCTTTGTGGCATTTCTGCCAGTTTGGGTACAAAATATAGTCTCACGTAGGAATCGACAGGCTCACCATTGGGGCGCTGAGTCAACTTCATGGCTTTCTCAACTTTTACGGTTAACCTCGCTTCTTTTTCATCAAAAATCAAACACAAACTAAGTTCAGGAAGACCCTCCTGTTCGACCAGAGGTCCTGACAGTCCTCGGTTCATGCGGTGTTCAGGAGACGGTGTCTCTGTAGGTGTGGCACTGGAGCCCCATGACGTTCCTCTAGGAACGAGTTTCCTTGGAGATGAAAATCCGTCTTCAGAACCATCAGAAGATCTATCAGTGGAATGGGCTCGTCTTACCATCCCAGCAGTAGGTCTTGCTCGTCTGTTTGACAACTTACGATGGGGCTTCTTTTCTTTTACTGCAGATACTTTAGCTTTGGATTCTTTGATGAAAGGGTACCTTGAACCAAGCCCAGCACCATCAACAGTTCCCAGCTGTGCAGCTTCAATGAATTGAGTGGACACTCCTGGAGCTGGGGGGTCCAAAAGTTGCACTTTGGGCTTGGTGGAAGGACTCTTGATTGTCGAGGGATCGTCAGGAGAGTCCGCGGGGAGACTTGTGTAGCGACCGACACCAAGCTGCAGCTTACCGTTCTTCTTTTTCTTTGATCTATACAGGTACCATAGGAGTATCATGATCAAGACAATAATGGCGGTCACTATGATGAAGAGTATAGGCAGAGAAACGACTAGGGGAAGGCTGACAGAGCTGCTGCTTTGAATAGACGCAGAGTTATCATCGGATTGCTGCAAGGATGGCGCACCGTTAGCGGGCAACTCGCGCGTCGTGTCACTCTCGACTCCCTCACCAACCATCGCTGAGTCGTCCACCTGGGGTACACTGCTTTAACTGGCTCCTTCACCCCTTAATACGATACTTAGCACTTAACCTGGTTATTAATACCATAACAGTAGCCCATTTCCCGGGATTGTTGGCAAACCCTCAGTTAATATGGCAATTTTACCGGCCCCAGGGGGGGGGAATTGACAATTTCGCTTCCTCTTTAAAAAAGTAATGATATAATCATTGTACTAACATTTCAACTAATAAAATAGCACCTTCACAACACAATAACTAATAGTTTGGGTTCAAGGCTTGCAGCGCTCCACAAATCTTGGATAGAGGACGACATCTCGAATGTGATGTCGGTTGAGAATCCACGTGAGAAACCTCTCCAGTCCCAAACCATAGCCTCCATGTGGACAAGAACCAAACTTGCGCTACAGAATCATAATTATAACACAATATACTTAACAAATTATTATTATTACTCTATCAACACATGACAAACTCTCTCCATACTGGATGGCAAGATATGAGCTAAAATATATTCCTAAATAGGGTCACACAAAGTGAACCCAACAATCTGCTGGTCACAACACCTAAGTAGACAGAGGGAAAAAAATTCCAGCATTGACAAGCAGCAATCATATCTAATTACTAAAACTAGTTTAGTATCAAATTCACAAGTAGATTCTTCTTTCTCACAACCTGACATTTGTCCTGACTATACAGTCATTGAACTTGCATCTATTATTACAGATCCTGAATGTCAGACTCGTTCAACTCATGCATGTGTTGGTTGATGTGACTGTATGGGTAATAGGCCCAATTAACAATGTTATGAAAAATAATTAGCTATGAAATGCATGGACTCCACTACACTGCAAGTCTCACCTGGTCAGTGTACCAGTAATAAGGGGTGGGGTCAATGCCTGCCCTCTTGTAGCCCTCAAACATCTCGTCTTCTTTCCAGATTCTCATGGACCCACCAATCACCTCACCCACACCTGGCACCAGCAAGTCAACCTATGCTCACAAACACATAACGAGAGATGAGAATGGAAACATAAGCGTTGATTTGAGAGTGTGTATTGCCACATGTTGGGACCAGATATTTGAATTACAAGCACTCTGCCCAGGGACAGGCCATGAGTCATGTGACACATAACAAGCAAGAGATGTATCATAAACCAATCTAATGTTTAAAACGTGTGATTTTTCCCAAAATCTCAACCCAGCAAAAAGGAAACTGTTTTCCTCAGCTGGGCAAAGAAGGAACTAGAATGTGTAGTGTCTTACAGATTCAGTCAGTCTTCGATCCTCAGGGCATCGTGGCATGTAGAAGGACTTGATTTCGGCAGGGAAGCGGCACAGAAGGATGGGCTAAGAGAAACAGAATGAGATGTCAACACAAATTAAATTAATGCTAGACATACAAGAGATGAGAAGAGAGAGGGAAGGAAAAACAAACAAACTGAACAACAACAACAACAACAACAGAATCTTACGCATCAACTGGCAATACACATAACAGCAGCTTGTAACGTGTGCATGCGTGTGGTGTGGGTGTGTCTTAGCTCATGGGAATAATCCTACTACCTAGCACTTGGCGTTGTGGACAGGGTCAGAGGTAAGTGGTGAGGTGGCAAATTACACAACACTTGTTAATTTCCATAATACCACAAACACTTCAGATTCACATTTTCACATCAATCATTACATGATCATTCACCTCACCGGAAGCCATTGCGCTAGTCTGGCTTCTTCAACCAGCATCCATCAAAATAATTGGGAAAGAAAAAAAAAAAAAAAAAAAAAACGTGTGCAAAAGATAACTTGTAGAAATCGAACAGGTTAAACAAAAATTTAACCAAATCATCTTGAACTGACATGCAAACACATACACCAATACATACACGAACGGTGACATGCACACAATAACATCAACTGGTAGGCATAAATATAAATATCTTCAGCCATTTCTCAGCTTACCTCATTGATTTTGTCAGTCATAGCTCTCTCCGGTGCCTCAGGGATGTCCTCACCAAACTCATAGTAACTTCCATCATCCTTTTTTATATCATTCTCACGAAGATACTCGATGGCTTCCGTATAGTTCATACGCCTTAATACACAAGTACACAAAAATAATGGATGGAAAAACAAAAAACAAACAAAACAAAAAACAACAACAAAAAAAACAGCAACTACTACTACCATTACTACTAGATGTCACAGAACACTAGTAAATTATCTATGACATCTATAGAAAAAAAAATTAACTCTTTACATAACAGAAATTTCACATTAAATCTCTTACTTGAAAGGACGTTTTGGAGCTTTAAAATCCTACAAAAAAAATACACTATTATTATGATGGCAGCCAATGAATAATGACACCAACACACACAACTAACCAGATTGAGATCCTTCAACTGTTCTGCCAGAGGTGAAGCTAGGATTCTGTCTATCACATCACACACCTGCAGTGTGCATGCATGTGTGTGTGTGTGTGTGTGTGTGCGCATGCATTTAAAGGCATGATACAAACAATGAAATATACTAAGAGCCACTGGGTCTGCTATAAGATGATATAATTATGCACAAATGAACTGTCGAGTATTATGCTAAAAGAATAGGAAAAAAAGCTGATTATTGTTTTACCCCATCCACTAACAGATAGTGCCACACCCACACAAGCTCAAAACACCCATCGCTAGCTCTGTGTGTGTATATATGTAGCACTTCACACACTCACTCACTCACTACAATGGTTATGAAATGGTTGGTTTATGTTTGTGCAAGGCTGCTTGACCAGCTGCCCTTAAAAAACTGGTAACCCTGGACATTTAAAACAAACTGGAACCCAGGGCTTCTGAGGGTTTACCGCTCGAACTTGATTTGATGCTGGTGTCTTAAGACGAACAGCCACCAAACAAACAACCCACCTACTAACCCACCACTAGAGCTACTGTGCAGTGATCTAGCCTTGTTTGGACAACAAGACAACATTATCACGGAACAACAAGACACTCCATTATAATAATTTCTGTGGGTTATTTATAGGTGGAGAAGCATAGCATAGAATGAAGACAATTTTTTTTAACCTCAGTGGACAAACTTGGTGGCTGTCTGATACACCAGTATATGTAGAGGAACCTTAATTTTGTCAGTTGAGAGAGTTGTAGACTTTCTGGTTGTACATTACAGTACCACTGCTTAGAGAGACATTGTGATGAAGATAACATTCCTAGGAAATTAAACTATTCATATACGCAAGCAAACACATGCATACACCTCTTTGTTACAGCATGCAGTTTTCTCTGTACCAGAAATGGAGAGAGAGAAGGAAAGAAAGTGAAGACTACTTGTGTCACAGAATAATTATGTATTTCAAAACATGTGATGGAGCAGAGGAAGAAACCCCCCCCCCCCCCTCCCCCCATTATATATTTATATTGATACTATTAGAGAGGGCCATCCTCTGACTGCCTGACTTTATATTGATACTATTAGAGAAGGGTCATCCTCTGACTGCCTGACTGTATATTGATACTATTAGAGAGGGCCATCCTCTGACTGCCTGACTATACACAACCAGAAAGATGGAATCAAAACCAGTGAGAAATACAATAACAAACAACTGCAGGAGGATTGCCTGTCAATAGCAAACACTTTCTCTCACGTGCACAAATATATGCATCCTTGTTTACACACACACACACACACATATATACAAAGTCATGCGGTACATTTTCCCTTACCAAATCCTCCAATCTGTCCAGTAGCTCATCGAAGGTTATGAATGGACACTCCCCCTCAATGTGTGTGTACTCTGCCACGTGCCTGCGAGTACGAGACTGCTCTGCTCTATACGACATGCAGATGCAAAATACGTCTCCGAGAGCTGGAATGCAAGTCTCCAGATACAGCTGCGAGGACTGGGTCAAGTATGCCTACAGGGAGGGAGGGGAGAGAGAGAGAGGGGGAGGGGGAGAATACAGGACAGTATCTTCAGTCTGTGAGAACTTGTGTGGTCACTCACCTCCTCTCCAAAGTAATCCAACTTGAACAGAGTGGCTCCGCCTTCTACCTGGGTTTTTACTAATGTAGGTGGAGTCACCTAAGACAACAAAACAATAAGCTTTAAAACAGCACAAACAAACAAACAATCTCTTGCTCCTTAAATTTAGCCCACACCAATGTAACAAAAATAAAGGAAAAGTTGTGAAATTTGTTCGCCTCAACAAACAATGTATAGTCCATTCCCTCCTCACACACAGAGACTTGCCTCTAGTAAGTTACAAATGAGTGTTGTTCATATAGTATTCATGCGCACACACATACACACACAAAAATAGGCTCAGTTTATAAAGTTAAAATCATAATGACCCGGATTTGAAGCACGGCAGAACAACGAGGACATGTGTTGTTATGTATACCAAATATTGTCCTAACAAGCAAACCATCCAAGTATGTTCATGCAGTTCTCTTATAATAAATATAACTCTTAAAAATCATTAAAACATCTAGATGATTTAGACTAGCTGTAGAGTGTGGTTCATACTACCCAAGCACTGGGTGTGGCCATGTAATGTGCCGAAGCAATTCTAGTGAGAGAATACTACAGCACTAGTTGTGTGAAATTAAATAAAACATTATTGAAGACTTGTGTAGTTGCCTTGGAAAAGCTAATAAATCAAACACTGTCTTCAAAAAAAGAAAAAAAGTAAGTGTTCTATGATTATAATGTCAAGGAAAAAAGGAGGATATCAAAGCCACTTTAGGACTTGATTCACACAACTCAAGTTTAGTCAATAGGAAATTATGACTCTGAAGCTATTCTTGGTTTTTAAAATTATATTAGCAGGCATTTCCTCGTACTTAGATCCATACCACAATATATATATAATCACATCAGAGAACAATGAGGACTAAATTAAGATTCTGCACAGAGCTCACTCAGAAACTTCACTTGCTAGCACATGTAGAACGCTTCTCTTTACTCGCGCAATATTTCAACATAGCAACTCAACCCAAGAAGGCTCGAGTGAGCCACATAGCAAGAGATGCCATGAATAAGATAGAAGCTCTCATGGAGAAACAATACAAAGAGAAAGAGAGAGAAGGGAAAGATGATAAAGTGAACCAGGAGAGTGAGTTTGTAACAAATGTCTCATAAATGCCAGTGCACTGATTATAAAGGAGGCCTAAGAAAATGTCATTTTATGCATCATCATAGTTTCTGATAATCAGAGAGACAGTATAGGAAAATTTGAACAGTAGCAGTGGAGAGCCTACCTCACGCTGTAACAGAAAAAGTGAGGACAGGTCACTTGATCATAACATTTCCTTCACAAGTGTCACTGAGTGCCAGGCATCAGTAACTAGAAGGAATATAGCTACACATCATTTCTTATAATATTAGGTGTTCACTAAGTGTTCCAAACATAACATACACTGCATTCTACAGTGAACCACATCAAGACTTTCTTAAATGCCAGAGTTCTCAAGCAAGTGTTTACAAGTTGCATCCTGAAGAGGAAAGGATGATGTTAGTGCTTCTCCACAGATACAACTGTTGATATGGGGGATGATGATAAGGAGACTTTAGTGTGTGGTCGTGTGTATATATAATGCTTCAGTGTAAATGTAGCTGCTAGTGGAAAGTTGTGGAGCTATAGGTGATGAATGTAGGACACGTTATCAATGTTTGTGAGGTAATGAATGAGGTAAGACCTGAAAATACTAGTCGACTCATAATAATTAGATCACACAATATCTCATGGTCGAAGCAGTGGCATCAAACTTCTATTTATCATTTTGTAATAGACATTACTCAATTAGTTTAGTTATGTGTATTGTGTTGAAGTTTGTGCCTTGCAAGTGCTCCACAACAGGCACTAAATCATCATCAGTGATATTATTGGTAGGTGATTCTCACACATCTAATTCAATCAGCACTATGCATTCAATCCAAATCTTTATAATAATAATAATAATAATAATGATACCACAAAATAGAGGTGAACTTGAATAAAAATAATTTAACCAGTGATGTGCTTCAGCAAATATGGACTCACTTTCTTTAATTCAATTTTCCCTGAGTAGGGGTAGTTTTTGAAGTATCTATTTACTCTGACTATCTAAATGACCAGCAGCTCCTGACGAAAAGCTCTCGGCTTCTAAAACATGGCAGAGTTATTTTAAAATGGTGTATGGTAAAGGGTTTCAATAGAACAGTAACCACTCGTCTCGACTTTTTGTGACTTAAAAAACATTTCTATGAAACAAACTTGCTCACTGCTGTAGTAACCAAAGAAACTGGGAGGAAACTCAAAAAGCTAAAAAAAACAACAACTAATATATTTACTTGTTTGTTTGCTTTTAGCGAAGATACTATTTTAGCCACATAGTTAGTAGCTGCAACACACAATACTTTCACACGCACACTTACATTGTATTCTCTTCGTGACTTGATTTATTGGACAATGGATTTTTAGGTAAGAACAATACTCTTGCATAGTACGTATAGCTATGGCATACGGTGCATTTGACTTGCCACTGTCTCTAATTCGAAAAATAAACTCCAGTAAGTTTACAAGACTTAACTGTGTCCTACAACATTCAGATCATATCAGAGACAGCCTAATTCAAAGGGGTAAAGATTAAATGACATGGGTAAGTATTGCCAACAAAGGTATGGAATGGGGTTGACCACTATGCGAACACAAAAACACAAGGGTCAAAGTACTAAATGACATATATACGTCCAAGCAATTTTACATACTTTCATAGCTACTTATCCGCCCACCCGAACAAACTTGTGTGTTTACAACAATGGCTAGAGCAGTCCTCTATTACCACTCACACACCACACACACACAAACATACCTCTACATAGCCTCGACTGAAATAATGCTCTCTGAAGCATTGTGTCACCATGGAACGTAACCGAAACACTTTGCTCAACTAACACCAATACAAAAAAAAAAAAGAAAAAAAAAGAAAAAAAAGAAGGAACATTAAGATGTTATATTATAAAGAATGGGCGTGGCCATACATCATCAGTCCTGAGCAGAAGGTGGCGTTGGTCCAGTTGAGCATCAATGTTGGACTTTGTCGTGACAACACTATCCACACCTCCTGCTGGGCTAGCCGCCACCAACTCCCAGTAGTCTGCTCCTAATTCATGCCCACCAGGTGCCTGGAATACGTACACATATACACAAATAAATAACAATCTTCTTGGTAACAAAGCAGAACAAGCAAAACAAAAGAATAACAAACTACAAACAAAAAGTTCTAAGGCTATATTTTCACGAGGCATGTTCATTTTTAAGGGTGGCCGCACACCGCCTACGCAATTTTTTGTTGATGGTTGCTATGCACGATTACTACTATTGTATACTGCTTACAGGGGCTTCTCTACTATACCACAAGGACAAAGTACCTGCCGAAGGAGCCGCTCACTAATTTTAGAGCGAATCTGGAAGAAATATCGGGGCCTGGTTATAAAACTTTGTATCAGTTTTTTGGAGCGGTGCGGTAAGTTGGAGCTCCGCAATTTGGTGCACTACTAGCCGAGCCGATACTCTACTGCAAGACATCGAGTTATTCTCCATTTCAATATTACTTTATGATTTATTCGCAATTTTTTCTATTTGTAAGATATTGAAAAATTCTCTACGTGGTGCAGTTCATTTTTTTTTGGTTTACCCGTGTGTAAAATTTTTATGTCGTTCTCATTATTAGATTCCAAGAAAAACTGTTACAAAATTTGGAACTTTAATTCCACTCGCAATTCTTAAGAAATAGCCCCACCCCCATATCTCGTACTATGAGTACGCGAGCAATTTTTTTTCTCAATTAGTTTGTATTGGTTCTAAAAAGAGCCCTCCTATATCAAGAGTAAACAAACATCAATACAACCATAACAAGAGAGTCAGAAGAGAGAGCAGTTTATTGTAGATAGCCAGAGGTGAAGGTATTAGATCTGCGCATCTTGGGAAGTCTTCGCTCCACAGAAATCGAGCCTGGTGGATCCATCCGCTTGAGTTCAGGTGCGCAGAGTGCGGAGAACGGCTACTGGAGGAGAGGCAGCCTGGTGCACCTTGCCGCGTGAGCTCAGACGACGTATGGAGAGTTGCTATAAACGCATATGAGACAACAAGAAGCTAAATTAAAACACCACAACTTCGCAAATTATACTTCTGCTACTACTGCGCGATTGTTTCTGCTCGCGTATTATCGAATGGTGGGGTATTGGCGGGGAATAAATTAATGTCCGGATCTACAGGCGGTGCGTGTTGCTATGTGCGGCCACCCTTAAGATAACAATATTTAAATTTAATTTAGCAACTTCTAGTTTTTTCTTTACGCACACATGCAGAGCCAGCCAGCTGTGTATATACACCATTTCCCCTCCCAAACCACACACTGTTGATGGTTTTTTAAATCAATCCAAATAACATACATACATAATCCTTGTAAAACAGGTACATTACTTTGCCGCCATGTATTGACACACCCACACCAGAGACACCTGTAGCTACTGCATCATTAATATACACAACAACAGATGAGCTTAACGACAACTAACTAGTCCACACGAACACACACACACCTAGTATGCACTTAAGACATTAGCACCTACTTCTACTTCTCTCTCTCTCTCTTCCTCCTCCCCGCATTTGTGCAATTGTCCTATGTGCCAATCTCAAGAGCCATTGAAATGTTATGAGATGCCATACTTTTTTTTTTTAAAATTTTTATTTAAAATGTTTGCTACAGAAATGAAAACTTCCTGTTTGTTGGTCACATAGTCAAATGAGTCTTTTGTGTCTGTAGTTGAGGTGTGTGTGTAGGGGGGGGGGGGGAGTCAGTCTTGAAAACCAATATACAAAGAGTGAATATCTACAATGCAATGAACAATCTTACGCTCTTTCCTTCTGGTACTTCCTTGAGCACTCCATATATGGTAACTGTGGCCTCGGTAGACAGAACGAGAGCATCATAAGTCTGGCACTGCTGGTTAGACAGGATACACTGCAGGACTCCCGTACCATCCCGGAGATCAATGAAAATTAAACTCGTTCCTTGACGCCTAAGGCGGTGCACCCAACCATGCACTTTAACCCTCTGACCTCTGTACTTCTCTCCGTCTCGGATTTTGATCTAGACATGGATAAAGACAATCAACAATGGACACTGCACAACATACACCCAGCAGCAACTGATGACTAACTTTGACCGCAGCAGGAAGAGATGGGTCTTCACTAATAACAACTGACTTGGCTTTTTCTAAATTCTCTTGCCTTTTCTTGGCATCTTCTTCCTAAAATTCCATTATAAAAATATTAAAAACTCGCTCACATTGCATAAAACACAAATACGTACCAATTTCTGTCTAGCCTTCTCTTTCTTTCGTCTGTCAGCATCCCATAACTTCTTGCCCTTCTTCATCTGATTCTGAGAAGCCTCAACCCATTTCTAAAAGATATATTATGTAGAATAATGGAGCAAACCGACAACTTTGAGGGATTGTATCCCTTGACAACTGACTAAAATGTGCTGTGCATGTAAACTACGATAAATAGCAGGATTCAGTGAGTGGATAAATAGCAGGATTCAGTTAGTGGACAAATAGCAGGATTCAGTTAGTGGACAAATAGCAGGATTCAGTTAGTGGACAAATAGCAGGATTCAGTTAGTGGATAAATAGCAGGATTCAGTTAGTGGATAAATAGCAGGATTCAGTTAGTGGACAAATAGCAGGATTCAGTGAGTGGATAAATAGCAGGATTCAGTTAGTGGATAAATAGCAGGATTCAGTTAGTGGACAAATAGCAGGATTCAGTTAGTGGATAAATAGCAGGATTCAGTTAGTGGATAAATAGCAGGATTCAGTGAGTGGATAAATAGCAGGATTCAGTTAGTGGATAAATAGCAGGATTCAGTGAGTGGATAAATAGCAGGATTCAGTTAGTGGATAAATAGCAGGATTCAGTTAGTGGATAAATAGCAGGATTCAGTTAGTGGATAAATAGCAGGATTCAGTTAGTGGATAAATAGCAGGATTCAGTTAGTGGATAAATAGCAGGATTCAGTGAGTGGATAAATAGCAGGATTCAGTTAGTGGATAAATAGCAGGATTCAGTGAGTGGATAAATAGCAGGATTCAGTTAGTGGATAAATAGCAGGATTCAGTTAGTGGATAAATAGCAGGATTCAGTTAGTGGATAAATAGCAGGATTCAGTTAGTGGACAAATAGCAGGATTCAGTTAGTGGATAAATAGCAGGATTCAGTGAGTGGATAAATAGCAGGATTCAGTTAGTGGATAAATAGCAGGATTCAGTGAGTGGATAAATAGCAGGATTCAGTTAGTGGATAAATAGCAGGATTCAGTTAGTTGGATAAATAGCGGATTCGTGATTGGATAAATTAAGCAGGATTCAGTGAGTGGATAATAGCAGATTCAGTGAGTTATAATAGCAGGATTCAGTTATGGACAAATAGCAGGATCAGTTTAGTGATAAATAGCAGGATTTCAGTGAGTGGATAAATACGGATTCAGTGAGTGGATAAATAGGAGATTCAGTTAGTGGATAAATGCATGGATTCAGTTAGTGGATAATAGCAGGATTCATTTATGGGACAAATAGGCACGGATTCATTTGTGGATATAGCAGGATTCAAGTAGTGGATACTAGCAGGATTCAGTGAGTGGATAAAAGCAGGATTCTTGAGTGGATAAATAGAGGATTCATTTAGTGGATAAAATAGCAGGATTCAGTGAGTGGATAAATAGCAGGATTCAGTTAGTGGATAAATAGCAGGATTCAGTTAGTGGATAAATAGCAGGATTCAGTTAGTGGATAAATAGCAGGATTCAGTTAGTGGATAAATAGCAGGATTCAGTTAGTGGATAAATAGCAGGATTCAGTTAGTGGACAAATAGCAGGATTCAGTTAGTGGACAAATAGCAGGATTCAGTTAGTGGACAAATAGCAGGATTCAGTTAGTGGACAAATAGCAGGATTCAGTTAGTGGATAAATAGCAGGATTCAGTTAGTGGATAAATAGCAGGATTCAGTGAGTGGATAAATAGCAGGATTCAGTTAGTGGATAAATAGCAGGATTCAGTGAGTGGATAAATAGCAGGATTCAGTTAGTGGACAAATAGCAGGATTCAGTTAGTGGACAAATAGCAGGATTCAGTTAGTGGATAAATAGCAGGATTCAGTTAGTGGACAAATAGCAGGATTCAGTTAGTGGATAAATAGCAGGATTCAGTTAGTGGATAAATAGCAGGATTCAGTTAGTGAATAAATAGCAGGATTCAGTGAGTGGATAAATAGCAGGATTCAGTGAGTGGATAAATAGCAGGATTCAGTGAGTGGATAAATAGCAGGATTCAGTTAGTGGATAAATAGCAGGATTCAGTTAGTGGATAAATAGCAGGATTCAGTGAGTGGATAAATAGCAGGATTCAGTGAGTGGATAAATAACAGGATTCAGTGAGTGGATAAATAGCAGGATTCAGTTAGTGGATAAATAGCAGGATTCAGTGAGTGGATAAATAGCAGGATTCAGTGAGTGGATAAATAGCAGGATTCAGTGAGTGGATAAATAGCAGGATTCAGTGAGTGGATAAATAGCAGGATTCAGTTAGTGGACAAATAGCAGGATTCAGTGAGTGGATAAATAGCAGGATTCAGTGAGTGGATAAATAGCAGGATTCAGTTAGTGGACAAATAGCAGGATTCAGTGAGTGGATAAATAGCAGGATTCAGTGAGTGGATAAATAGCAGGATTCAGTGAGTGGATAAATAGCAGGATTCAGTTAGTGGATAAATAGCAGGATTCAGTTAGTGGACAAATAGCAGGATTCAGTTAGTGGATAAATAGCAGGATTCAGTTAGTGGATAAATAGCAGGATTCAGTGAGTGGATAAATAGCAGGATTCAGTGAGTGGATAATAGCGGATTCAGTGGAATTGGATAATAGCAGTTCAGTTAGTGGATACATAGCATGATTCCTGAGTGGTAAATGCAGGATTCAGTTAGTTGGATAAATAGCAGTATTCATTAGTGGGATAAATGCAGGAATCCAGTGAGTGTATACATAGCAAGGATTCCGTTAGTGGAATAAATAGGCAGATCAGTTAGTGGATAATACAGGATTTCAGTGAGTGGATAATAGCAGGAATTCATTTGTGGGAATAAATAGCCGGATTCAGTGAGTGGATCAATAGCAGGATTCAGTTAGTGATAAATGCAGGATTCAGTTAGTTGTAAATAGCAGGTTCAGTTAGTTATAAATAGCAAGGATTCAGTTAGGTGGATAAAAGCAGATTCAGTGAGTGATAAAAATAAGCAGGATTCAGTTAGTGGACAAATAGCAGGATTCAGTTAGTGGACAAATAGCAGGATTCAGTTAGTGGACAAATAGCAGGATTCAGTTAGTGGATAAATAGCAGGATTCAGTGAGTGGATAAATAGCAGGATTCAGTTAGTGGACAAATAGCAGGATTCAGTTAGTGGACAAATAGCAGGATTCAGTTAGTGGACAAATAGCAGGATTCAGTTAGTGGACAAATAGCAGGATTCAGTTAGTGGATAAGTAGCAGGATTCAGTGAGTGGATAAATAGCAGGATTCAGTGAGTGGATAAATAGCAGGATTCAGTGAGTGGATAAATAGCAGGATTCAGTTAGTGGATAAATAGCAGGATTCAGTTAGTGGACAAATAGCAGGATTCAGTTAGTGAATAAATAGCAGGATCAGTGAGTGGATAAATAGCATGATTCATAGTTAGTGGAAAATAGCAGGATTCAGTTTAGTGGACAAATAGCAGGATTCAGTTTAGTGAATAGATAGCAGGATTCAGTTAGTGGATAAATAGCCGGAGTCCGTTAGTGGGATAACTAGCAGGATTCAATGAGTGATAAATGCAAGGATTCAGTGAGGATAAATAACAGGATTCAGTTAGTGGATAATAGCAGGATCAGTTAGTGGATAAATAGCAGGATTAAATAGCAGGATTCAGTTAGGGATAAATAGCAGGATTCAGTTAGTGGATAAATAGCAGGATTCAGTTAGTGGATAAATAGCAGGATTCAGTTAGTGGATAAATAGCAGGATTCAGTGAGTGGATAAATAGCAGGATTCAGTGAGTGGATAAATAGCAGGATTCAGTGAGTGGATAAATAGCAGGATTCAGTTAGTGGATAAATAGCAGGATTCAGTTAGTGGATAAATAGCAGGATTCAGTTAGTGGATAAATAGCAGGATTCAGTTAGTGGATAAATAGCAGGATTCAGTTAGTGGATAAATAGCAGGATTCAGTTAGTGGATAAATAGCAGGATTCAGTGAGTGGATAAATAGCAGGATTCAGTTAGTGGATAAATAGCAGGATTCAGTGAGTGGATAAATAGCAGGATTCAGTGAGTGGATAAATAGCAGGATTCAGTGAGTGGATAAATAGCAGGATTCAGTTAGTGGATAAATAGCAGGATTCAGTTAGTGGACAAATAGCAGGATTCAGTTAGTGGATAAATAGCAGGATTCAGTTAGTGGATAAATAGCAGGATTCAGTGAGTGGATAAATAGCAGGATTCAGTTAGTGGATAAATAGCAGGATTCAGTGAGTGGATAAATAGCAGGATTCAGTGAGTGGATAAATAGCAGGATTCAGTGAGTGGATAAATAGCAGGATTCAGTTAGTGGATAAATAGCAGGATTCAGTTAGTAGATAAATAGCAGGATTCAGTTAGTGGAAAGCATTTGCTTTTGTCAAATAACGGAGCTATAATACATCTCTATATCAAGAGCTAAAAAGTAATCTTTTAAAAATTGATTATCACATTAGCTCCTAAATGTTTTAAAGATTACTTTACCTCATCAATAATCTGTTAGATGAGAAATGTGACTTGAAAGCATCCAGTAAAATTAGATACAGGTTAAAGAACTTCAGCCATTATAACCTGTATATAATGAGGCTACATTCTACCTCCCTACATATACTCTAATGTAATGAGTATGTACTATTAACTATGCCAAGTCAGTGAGTGTATGACTAATGAGTAGGAAGTTAACCCGGAAGTCAGCTTTCCAGCTGAAGGGTCGAAAATATGGAATGGGCGTATGCAGTGGAAGTGACATCAGAATTAGAATAATAATGCACTGTAACTCCGAGCAATGCAGACCCTCAGCATCATCACACCTACTCTTTAATAAGTTAGATAAGGCATACAATGAGAACAGCCAGTCACTTGTCCACTGCAATGAACACTTCACAAGTAGGCCTCTCCATCTTCTCAACATACTTCCTATATTCAGTAACCCATGCAGCACAGAGCCAACCGATGGTGTCTGTAAGAATCTATATCTTGTAAGGCTTTGAGGGGCCACCACCCACATGACAAGAATGAGATTGATTTCTGGGATAATAATAACAATAATAAATAAAAATTAAAAGCCAAAAGTGGTTTCTTGGCTTCACCTCAAGTCAAAATAAAAACAAAAAAATTTTTTTTTCAAGGAAAATTACTCCATCCTTGCACTTGCTTATTGAAAGCTAGTGTCACGAGAAAAGATAGACCTATTAGCACAACTTTACACTAGGCCTTGGCTTCATAAGACACAAAACAGTCATTCACACAACCGTGACATAACTGACCCCATTCACACATAACCTACTGACATACGTACTCAATTTTACAATAATGTTAGCTTAGCGATCAGCAGATTCTGGTGAGTACTACTCTCGAGTCTATCACACCTGAAGAATTACACCAAAAAATAAACCTATTTTTCAAGGTAACACTACTAAACTGGTAGCCATGGCAGCAATAAAAGAATGGGATTACTAAAAATTGATCAACTATTCGTGGAAGACAACAACCATTTTGGTAGAAGATTATATTCTAATTGAACACTGCTCATAAATAGTGGTCTCTATCTGCAGTAAACTTAATAGTAGCCACATGTCTGATCAAGCATATGGAAGTCACACTTTGAGTTTTTATTAATTTGCTATTATTATAGAATTAGTACTCTTATTGATCACACCTTTCACCTTGGAACAGAACCCAAATTGTACTCCGATGACAAAATCCATAAAACATGTAAACTATTTAAACCACAATGAGCTACAAACCAAATCATAAATTGGAAAGTTAAAATCAAATACTGTAGTTTCGGAAAAACTTTCTTTTCAATTAGGTTCTTGTTGCTCTCTAGCAAGATGAAAGGAATATAGGTAGCACTTGCCAAACTGAGAATATGATAGTCCTTCTGCCCAGTTTGGACTAAATACATGATCCCTTGGGTTTCCTCAGTGCACTCAATCAGTATCTTACAAAGTCTTCTTGCTGACCATTCACTGATAACATAATATTTCTGATGTTGATGCTATGACCAACATCATTTGGTTAGCAATGATGTCAAAGGCTGCCACAAAGAGGCCAAAACTCTATTTAAGCATACCTACCATTTTTATTGCATGCTGGCACTGAACCATACGGTTGTATTTGGCTCAAAGCAGCAGCAACACTAGGGGCAATAGAGAGAAATGCTTACAAAATATCATAAATCCAAAGATAATTTCTGTTCTGCTAACACCTAGAAAGGTAGATAGTGAGAAAACATTTAAAGATGTAAAAAACAAACAAACAAACAAAAACCAAAAAACCAAAAAAACAACAACCACACACACATTTACTCGCGCCTGACTAGAGCACAATTGTGTCCAATGTAAATCCTATAACAGACCTAAAAATAATACTCAAAAATTGTCTGGACAATTTGTCTGAACAAATCAAAGTTTGCCTGGACATTGACTTATTTTGAGTGGTCAACCCATTTTATTACAATAATTATTGCTATAGTTTCTCCTGCCAATAATTTTACTTGCAAACTTTTTACAAGTTTTGCAAGCAAGCTTTGTTATTTTTTCCCCAGACACCTCACAATCAAGCCAAGACATAGCCTGAAACTCTTTGTCCAGCTCATTTTGCCACTTTTTAAACGTTGAGTGAGAAACGCATCTTTGCTTAGAAGGTCTAGCTTCAGTAATTTTGGAGTAGCACTTCATTGATTACAAGCTACAAAAGAAGCTACAGCTAATAGCACGTTTTTTTTTGCTGACAACAGGAAATAAACTTACCGAAGAGATCGTAGATTTCTTAGACACAACCATACAAGCCTAACAAGAAGCTAGATCAGAAAAACACCGCAGAAAACTTGAGGGAAAGGTAGCAATCGACTCCGCTCGAGCATTACGGACTCCCAATTTCTGAAGAACCGAAGTTGCTGATTCAGCACAATCGGAAGGATCACGCGACTGACTTAATTATTGCTTCTTGGCCCGTCGCGTATCGCATTTTTCCTCTAGCGAGTGAGAAAACTTTATTTCTGGTTCTTTTTGATGCAACACCTTTTGGCCGGACACAATGACCATGCATATCATTGATTGTGCGGTCCAAATCAAGTTTTGTACGGTAATTGACCGATGTCCGCATGCTATTTTTAGCTCTGCTATAATGATTTTTTTTTACTATGGATCCTATACCTATTCCTGTTTTTTGCTATTTTTCTTTGGAGGGGGAGAGGGGGGTATATATGTTCCCACTAATCAAGGGCATACCTCAACCTAAGAAAGAACAAAGAATTCTCAATTTTCTTTCTAATCAGCCTACTGACAAATCATGGAGAAATTCAAGGCCATAGAAATAGCTCATTCTAAGTCTTCTAGGCATGAACCCATGGGAGTATTAAGTGTATTTCAAGTGCCTGACTACTGGGGAATGCATTCACAGCTATCCTCATGAAAGTGTGTGATGACTTTAACTTCAGTCATTGGCTATACTTTACCCAACACACAAGATTTCTGATGCACAAAGCACTACACAGTTACCTCTCCTTCATTTGTGTTCTCCACTAGAATAGTGCCAAATGGCTCTTCCTCGAAACATTGTATAGCCTGTAGGAAAAATAAAAATTAAATTTCATACAAGCTGGAACTTAGCTAATGACACAACTCACACGCAGAACAGTCTTAAACGGTTTGTCAGTAGTCCCAGTTCCGTTCTGGTCGTCCCCAGAGGGCGACACGTACAAAGCTACAAAGGAATACGCTCAACGACCCACCCTCTCAATCTACAACACTTACTTTTGTTCTCTTTCTCCGCCATCGCGGTAACAACCCGCAGTTCTAGTAATTGGATGCCTCTAGAGGCTCTGCGGTGTAAATCTCTTAAATTGTTTAAACCACGTGCATGGCTCGCGCGGTTGCACCAACATTTCAAAGATTGCACACCATACAAATAGTGCAGTATGATGAAAACATTTCAAAGATTGCACAATATTATACTACAGCTACATCAGGATAACTAGCTCAATTGTCTCCATTTGAAAGAGCTGTCATGACAATATAATAAAATGGTGAGCTGTAGCATGTACCTGTTGAAGAAATACACTTTCAAAAAGAATAATATATTATAATATTAATAATTATAAAATCCTGTTGTGAAAATTTTAGCATCATAAAATACGAGTGAAAACATAAATTTCATGAGTAAAAGCTGTCCAGAGCAGCTTCATAGGACATGTTGCAAAATTTTGATATCAGTCGGATCATAGCCTAAAAAGAAGAAAGTAATTTAACAAACACACTCCTCCAAACAGTCTCACATACTGTACCTCAGGTAAAAGGACGTCAAAACAGTAGTCAAAGCCATAGCCTAACTTTTTGGCAACACTCATAAGGCTACCTTGTATCAGTTGATTTTTCTGAATACATATAGGTATGTGAATGAATAGACACACTTATTAAGATAAAATGGTTACTTGTGTTTCTGTCCATCCTTTTAAAATTGGACCAAATTTTGACGCTAGTTTAAGGCTCCTTCGCTGATTCTTTGTCCCACTAGTGAAAATATCATGAAAGTCAGACTTCTCTGTTCCCCTCCCGATATCTTCTAGAAGAGGCTACAGTAACAAACAATGCACAATTATCTAACTGGAGGTAAGGCAGTAGATGGGGAAGCCAAGGACACCCAATGCGAGGAGAACAGTATGTAGTGACTTACATGTAAACACTTGACTTCATTGCTGACCATGTCATATGAGTACTGGGGTGGCCTGTCAATGAATCACACCTTCAGTAAATTCATACAAAGGGCTTTACTATCATAGTAAAAAACTCACTCCTCCTCAGCTTCTTTCTCATCTTCTTCTTCCTCTTCGCTTTCACCATCTTCTGTAACATTCAATATAGAAGTGTGTTCACCATTGACCTTCTCCTCCTCCTCCTCCTCCTCTTTATCTTCCTCTGAATCTTCTGATTCAGAAGGTATGTCTTGTTGGCTCAGGTCCAGTGTGGGATCCTTTCATGAACACATACCAATTCATAAATGTATGAGTAATAAATAGTACAGGTAACAGTGCTACTTATCCCAGATTAGGAGTGCTATCACTCGTTAATGGTAGGCCAGCAACCCTCAGCGTGCATGCGCGAGAGGGTTACAGTACTCAGTTTGTCTGTCAGTCAGTATATTCTGTCACACAACAAAAAGCAGATCTTAATGCGCCAGAATTTTTCTTTTTGACTTACTTTTTCTCAGAAAAAGCTAGTTATTTTTAGGCCATGTACGATCGTAGTGATTGTTGGTAACGCCCCCTATTGTCATGCTGTACTCACATGAGCAAATAATTTCTTTGCTGCCCGTGGTAGTTTTGCATTCCACTAGACCTATAGTCTCAGTGGTTTACCAGTGTGCTTGGAGTTTCCCATTGAAACTACTGGTGAGGTTGAGTGTCGTTTATATGTCAAGCTTCTCTTATGAAGACTGTGTGGGTTCCCCACACAACCGCCATTGATGCCTGCACTCTACTGTGCACTGTGTACTTTCTGGTGCATGTGGACTGAGCTGGACTCTCACACTTCATTCATTGTGTGTTTGTGTGTTTGTTTGGTGTGTGTGGTTTTTCATGTACATACATGCCTGCAATTTTTGGTTTTGTTCAAGTGCTGTTCTGTCTAAGTTTGAATTATACCAACCTAAGCCTAACTTACTTAACTTACTCCATAGCTACTCTTAGCTGTCTACTTCCCAACACTGTTGGGTGGTCCTTCTCTTCTATTACTTGAGCTCAGGGATTTACACCCCTGAACAAAGACAGCATTAATGTCTACCGGTTTCATTGCACGAGTTGCATATCGACTTGCTCAAGCTGTACATATGGACTTGCATCAGTGACATAAATTATTAACTCTCAGCGCGCATGCGCGAGAGGGTTATAGTAGTCGTCCTGTCTGTTTGTCTGTCTGTCTGTCACGCTCTGATTTTGGAGATTACTGACAATTAACAGTTGATTAGGTATGAACTTACTCAGGACAAAGATTTAAGACCTTTTATTGTGCTACCTTTTTGAATTTCGGGCTATTCGTTGAGAAAAAGCGAAGCTTTCAACTCCGTGCAGGTACCAGCTTTTATGGGCAACGCCCCCTAACGTCACGTCATAATCACGTGAGCAAATAATTTCTGCAGCCAGTGGTGTACTTAGTTTTATGCTGAGGCTCCTAAACGTTACTCCGGGGAAGTTAACGGAGTTGAAAGAAGTGAAGTTTCGTGTTGAAAATGTATACAGGTGAGTGTTTCTGGCTAGTTTAGCTTCTTCTCTTATGAAGACAGTGTTTCCATGTACCATTTTCATTGTTCGAGCTATTTTGATACCTCATTAAAAATAGCTAACAGATTGCTTGTTCTTTTGGAAGGAGATTATATTGTAATAGCTAGGTAGTGTTTAATAGCGCTGAGGGTTCGCACCTTTGGTGCTTCATTATTTTGGTATTTGCAATAGCTAGCTAGTGTTTAGTAACGCTGAGGGTTTGCATACTTGGTGCTTCATTTACACTGTATCGTTCACTCACTATCTCTGGATTAGCTTCCACTGGAACTTCATTCTCAACCTATGGCTCCTCCAAGTATGTTGAACTAATTCCATCTCATACGGATAAAACTTCTGTGCTAAAGAATGACATAGTGTCCAACTACAAACTACTCGAACTGTATGTTTCCAAAGCCTAGTGTGTAGACCCATACTATTTCACTCAGCCCACGGCATTTTACTTTTCCCATGCTATTTCATTGAACAGCGATTTTTCCCGTACACTTTTGAATGGGCAATTTACACGCCGTACTAGTAACAATACAAATAGTGTGAGTGTGAATGTTCCAACATAGCAAGTATCAATGTTAGTACACATGACCTAAGTCACTGAAATGCTATTTTCACTGGATACTCGAAGCTTTCATTGATGTTGCCATACGAAAAATAAAAAGTGTATTAAAAAATCTATTTTCCCTCCCTAAACAAGTCCAGCTCCATATTGCTGTCTTGCTGAACCAAAGCTATATGCCTACCTATCAAACTCGCATAACAATTAGGCTACTACCAAATGTACAGGGTGAAAAATTCACCATGATTATGGTGCCAAGTGAACACCAAGCTATGGTGCTGATGGAATTTCATGTAAGCTGGATTAGAATCAGAGCATTATATATATGTGACCGTCTACAGGAAAATCGGGCACAACGCGGCCCCGACGAAAAATAATTTTTTTGCACTTACGCACTCCTCGGCATCCAGATATTAAGCTCTCCAAGTTTTATCGCCGTAGCTTTAGCCATTCCCGCTATATATCACCTAACCGTTCCCTTCGTTAGGCTTATTTAATACAATTTTAAGAACTAAATCGATCTTTTTGCGACGTCTACGCATGCCGCGTTGTGCCCGATTTTCCCATAGACGGTCACATATATTGACTCTCCTCTGCTAAAATAAAGATCACAAACACATTTACACACTCACATAGTCCCTGGGTCTGTTAGAAATGGCTTTTAGAAATAATTCTTTGGGATCTAGAATGTCCTTGTATGCTCCCTCTGCCATCTCCCTCACTAGTTCTCTGGCTTCTTTGAATGCTTGCTTGAATTGCTGCTGATCATGCGGATATTCTAGTCCTTTTTTCTAAATCCCAGATATGAAGGAAAAACAACAACAACAACAATACTACTGCTACTACTACTACTACTACTACTACTACTACTACTACTACTACTACTAATGAATTAATTAAAATAATTTTATTTGTAAATTAGGCATTGGGATTCCCAGTTTCCAACCTTGTTCGTACACCATGCAACTTTTTTTTTTTATAGAGTCCAGATAATTAAATTAGTTATTTTCACTTAGTACAAACTTCACATAAGAGATTTAGTCACATTTGTGTATGTGTGCGTGTGTATGTATGTATGTGTGTGCAAGTGTGAACTCAGCTATGTCCCACTACTCGTAATACCAGTAAACACAAAGATCATAATTCTTGCAATTATCAATTATCTGTTGTTTTTTAAATTTGTTCGCTTCTTCTTTCCTTCTCACCCATTTCACAATATTTTCTTCTTATTTCTTCTTTAATAGTACGGTGTGTCAATTACCCATTCAAAAATGTACGGGGAAAATGGCTGTTCAATTGAAATCGCACGGTGAAAGTGAAATACCACGGTGGATAAGTGAAATAGTGCAGGTAAGTACGCATGCGTACAGTTATAGTCGTTTCTAGTTGGAGACAATGTTGTTCTTTAGTCTACCCGTATTTAGATTAAAAAAATTTCAACAGATTAGGTCATAGGCTGAAAATGAAGTTCCAGAGGAAGCTAATATTGAAATACGGAGATAGTGAGTGAACGATACAGTATAGCTCCAGTGCAAATGATATTTAAAAAAGTTGGCCTACTATCTGCACGGTTCCATGCTATTACTCATACATATAAATATGCAAAAACAATACAAGCAACAACAAAACAAATGTCACAATAATTCATTAGCTCGACTGTACCAATAATTAAACAATTAACTCTTCCCAACATTCCAATGAATATTGAATCCATGTTAATACTACCCATCATCTTCTCCAATACATGATCATATAATAATTTGACGTACGTAAAATTCCTTCTGCTTGCTCCCAAATAGAGCTAAATTATTCTTCTGAGATACTTTCAGTCTGGACACAAATATATTACAACAAAATATAATTTCTAACTCCTAAAAAAATATAAACTAATTTAAAATTGAATTCCGTATTCATACTATGTCCAACTATCGAGTGATTACTTATGCCTCAGTGTGACTTATTTATCTAGCGTTACATTCTCTCTCTCTCTCTCTTTTTTTTTTGCTTAGGTTGACAATCTGCAAGCCTACATCTTCACTATATATATATATATTATTCATTTGATACAGGAGAATATCACAAGTCTGTTTGGCTTAGGGCACGGGCGTGATAACCCAACATGATAACTCTGAACACAGGTGATATGGGAAAAAATGCCTTAAGCCACATCCGCTTTACTTCAATGCATTTCCTATGTGGCAACAGGTATTAGGTCCTGTTCAATACATAATAAATATATTATAATACCACAGTTGCTGTGGTCACCATTGATTAAAAATGTTATTCCCCTCCTATCGCCTTATTTTGTACCACACAGCTAAAAAGTTTAAATTGCACACACACAAAACTTTTTCGTTCACAAAATAGAATGAGATGCACAAATAACTATGGTATAAATAACTATGGTATAAATAACTATGGTATAAATAACTATGGTATAAATAACTATGGTATAAAGTGATGCATCATTTTTTAGCTATGACTGAAGTTTTTGTTACTTGTACGAGCGAAGGTTACTACGGAAAGTTGTTTATTGTACTTTGCATTGCTCCATTCAAACTCTAAAACCTTCCAACCATGCTGATGAGGTAGTAGACCTGAATGAATAGCTACCTCTGCTCTTTAGATGGTGATTCTATAGACCAGAAGGTGGATAATACATTCATGCCTACAGGAGCCATTCAGCAAACAACTTGGAGTTGCTCCATGAAGAAAACCAGGCAATTGAATACAGCTTTAGAAGACAAAAATAGTTGTGAAGATGAGTACAAGGATGAAGAAGTTACACTGGACTGTAGACAGCCCAGTATCAGATATTGAAAGTACTTATCTATTTGCATTTCTTTTTCTTTTATAGACATTTTTATTACACACTCTAAAGAAATTTAAACTTCTCTGACAATTCAGCAATGAAAGGGTTACACTAATACCTAAAAAATTGCATAGCTGTGTGTGTGTGTGTGTAGTGTACCAGTGAAAACTGCAATGAACTCACGTCATGTCCACTTTATAGCCAAAAAATATCAGATACACACCCACTATCGCTTTCTTCTTTTTGGTAATTTTCGAAACCTAGATGAACAATGACTAGTTTTAGTTGTAGAGTTATATATAATACTAGTTCTCTTTTTCTCTTATGCACACACACACACACACACACAGACACACACACACACATACCAGAGCTGGCCAAAATGGCCATTTCCTGTACTTCGCCCATACCACATCTCTGGGCTTGAATTCACGAACTGGACATACATACACGTACACATAAATACATACACTCACAATACATATATACATAAATTAAAAAAATTTCTATCATATTTATTGAGTGAGAGAAGTGAGATACAATTAGAATTGTTGGATTGTAAATTGAGTAATGTAATTATACATGTACACTAATGAGTTGATATATATATGTGACCGGATTTGTGAAAACCCGGCTAAACGCGGCATCTGAAGTTTTCTAATTTATTCTACCAGTAGGCTGCACGGGGCCTTGGGATGCCTTCCTCCTAATTTGGAAGCTGTAGCACAAGCCGTCTTCGCCCTACGCACTACAACACTTCAGTATTTTTGCTAAACTTATTATTGCTGATTTCGAAAAAAAGCCCGGTAAAGGCGTTGCTAAGGTCAGGGGGCGTGCCTTGTGTCCGTATACTATTACTGCGTGTCTCCGGGGCACTATGGAATAAATCGGTTACAGGCGGATTGAAAGAAGTCTAAAAGGCTTAATGCAGGGCTCCTTAAGAAACTATGATGACGAGAATTGCGTGAGTACGTGAATTATGTAGAATAGCAAGTGAATTAGTTAGCTACAGTTTATTCCCAGCTGTTAGTGAAAAGCCCGCCAATAATTTCTTAGCAACTCTCCGTACACGAGTCCAACCGGCTAGTGTTTCTAGCCTCCTAGTGTGAGTTCTAGAGCACGCCAGAGCTTACAACTGGGTCATAAGCTAGAGCTAACTGGTGTCTATCCATTTCTGCCAAAAAAATTTTTTTGAAAAAAATCGACCCATAAGGCTTTACCCGGTGATACTGAAAAAAATTGTTTGCCGCGTTTAGGCGGATTTTCCCAAATCCGGTCACCATATGTCTTCAACTCAATTGGTGTAGCCGTACGTGTACTCTTTTATTCTACTAATGTGCCTGGATATTTTACAAATTTCCTTAGTAACATTTTATTGGGTGGTATTGTTGAACGGCTAGAGAGGTTAAAAAATGTCAGAAAACTGGCACACACAGCTTCCCAAACAGTAGAAAACTTGTGAGGGGACAAAAAAAAAAAAGAAAAAAAAAAGAAAAAAAAAGAAGAAAAGCTGCTACTGTAGAGCAGGTAAGCTATTATAGCAGATGTTTATATCAACATTCACTAGCTAACTTCCAGTATTCTATAGTTATAGTTGTTTCTTTTAGCCTTGCCCCCTTGCTTGCTTGCTTCGTTGACTTCAATGGGAACCATGTTCTAGTTTTATATAAGTATAAATGGTACATGGTCTGTTTAGTAGTGCAGGCAAGGCCATTTGTCCTACTTACTAGGGAGGCTTGAGGTTTCTTTCTAATAATATAGCTATAAGTCTCAGTTTAGTGTTAAAGTACATAATTTAGTAACAGTTCACTAAAATTGATTGCCAACAGATTGTATACTTGTTCTTCTAAAAGTAGAACTACTAAAATAAAACATTCTTAACTACATGAATCTGAACTTCATTCTCTCTAATGGTGAAACGTGCTTTTTGCTTGTGCTTTGGCAGTTTTTTTAGGAGAAGGAACTAGTTTTGGGTACAGATCTATTTGTGATAGTATTAAACAACTGTCGTGACATTTAATCTAAAAGTGTCACCACTATGTATCTTTGTTCATTGAATCATAATTAGACTAACCCTTTCGCCATTTGTGCACTAACTCCTGACTTACGTGGGATGCTATCTCTGACAGACAGGTCTACAGTGGGCAAGTCATCATCTGAGTCACTGCAATACATGGCTTCATCTTCACTGTTCATTTCCAGAAGAGCTGGACTGACAGAATGACAGGAGGAGGAGCTCGTCAGCGTCAGTACACTGTCCGATCTGATGGTAATAGGTGTAGACGTAATCAGGGATGGTGCAGAAGCAGCAGGAGTCATGGAGACTGGTGTAGATGCAGTCATGGCTGGTGTGGGAGCAGCAGGAGTCATGGAGACTGGTGTAGATGCAGTCATGGCTGGTGTGGGAGCAGCAGGAGTCATGGAGACTGGTGTGGACGCAACCACGGCTGGTGTGGACACAGGACTAGTGGAGACCGGTGTGGAAGCTGTGGGAGTTTGTGTGGGAACAGTTGGAGTCATGGAAGGTGCAGAAACAGTCAGAACTGGTAATGAAACACAAGGAGAACACTGAGACTGACTTATAGGATCACAGACAGATGGAGGTACAAGCTTCTTCTTTTTGTTCTTTTTGGGAAAAGGTAAAGGTAGACAATGTCCTTCAGTAGTACTTGGGTCCCCTTCAACACCTTCAACAGTGTCCTCCCTTTTCCTCTTTCTACCTTTTGTCGTCTGAGGTTTGTTAGGTGTTTCTGTCTTCAGTTCTGTCTCATCTTTACTAACATCTTTATTTTCGTGCCCCTGCGTGTTATTCAGAGCCAAGCTGTTATGATAGTGCTGGCTGGAGCCATAGTTGCAGGATGAGTCACAAGACATGTTCTCTGAGACGGAACCAAAGTCTGTCCCATTTTTGGAGGTGTCCGTCCCATTCTCGGAGGTTACTTTTGCCCCAATTACTGCACCAAAATCCAAATCAATCTGGAATTCTTCACCTAAATGGGACTTCACAAATTCGTTGGACAGTTCAAGTGCTTTCTTGTAGACTGCAAGTGTATCTTTCTCTAAACAAACAACAACAACATAGCAAACAAGAAATTCTAGTTACACCTCCAACATAACAACAATATGCAGATTTCATGTTGTAAAATCTAAAAGTAGGAATTCTCGGGAGAAAGGATTTTCTAGGGGGTGAATGCCCCCCTTGAAGCACTGTACAGTCGGGTGCAGACCCAGTAATAATATAATGATGGGGAGTGACCCAAATATAGTTAGGTCAAAACTTACATTATAATTATGTATGATTTGAACTTGTATCCAATCAATGAACAGTACAACATTAGCATGCAGTTGTTCTGTAAACAAAATTGCCTGCATTGGTACCATAATTTTTCAAGGGGGGAGAGAGAATACCTACTTGTATAGTCTTAAATCACGTCCCATTCTATCACAACATGGGGATCATGTACTTTACTGACACACCCGGGAGGGCTGGCCAATTGTGGAAAACCTTTTCCATCTTTTATGTAACTTGCAAAATAAAAATAACATAGCTAGGACTATAATACACAGTTCCTACATAACACAAAACTTCAACACCTCTATCTTAATGTACTTACTATTACGCAGCTTTCTCAGTTCTTTGGTGACCAGTTAGGTCAAAACTTACATTATAATTATGTATGATTTGAACTTGTATCCAATCAATGAACAGTACAACATTAGCATGCAGTTGTTCTGTAAACAAAATTGCCTGCATTGGTACCATAATTTTTCAAGGGGGGAGAGAGAATACCTACTTGTATAGTCTTAAATCACGTCCCATTCTATCACAACATGGGGATCATGTACTTTACTGACACACCCGGGAGGGCTGGCCAATTGTGGAAAACCTTTTCCATCTTTTATGTAACTTGCAAAATAAAAATAACATAGCTAGGACTATAATACACAGTTCCTACATAACACAAAACTTCAACACCTCTATCTTAATGTACTTACTATTACGCAGCTTTCTCAGTTCTTTGGTGACCAGAGCAGCACTGTTGGCACAAGTGTAGGGCTTCACATCGGAATGTTTAACTTTGGCGATGGTATAACTGGAGAAAAAAATAAATTGCTAGAAGTCAGAAAATCACACCGAGAATCAGATATTTAAGTGTGTGTGTGTGTGTGAACAAATGCATATATTCAACCCTAAGTAACACAGCAGACTGCAGTACTAAGTAACCGGAAGGGCCACAAGAATGCCAGCCTCACGTGCACGTGGAAGTATAGTCAACAACAAGTTGACAAACATAACATAAACAACTTGTTATAAAAACTGAAAAATCTCCAAGAGTAGGTTTATACTTAATGTGTTCACGTGCACTCTATGCTTTAAAACTCTGTATTACTGTGTAATGTACTTTCCTAATGCTGGAGTCCCTTTTATTGTGAAGGCAAGGGTCGGTGGTGGTGTAGCGCGGTGAAGAAAATGTGGGTGTACGTGTGGCTGTCGTTTTGTTTAAGCTTTTGGAGTCCCGCAGCGGTGGTGAAAACCCATAAGTTACCAATTTCAAATTAAAACTAGAACCTGTCGTGTCCATTCTGTGCTGAAACCTTCTGATTATTAAATCAGATGCTTCACATAATAAATAACACACACACACACACACAAACTAGTGAAGAAAGTCAGTGGTGCATGCTTTGCTTAGCTTACATAATGAGTTAATTTCTATGTTCCCCAATCTGAAAATGCTCTTGCTAGCTTGAAGTATTGGACCATACCCCAAAAAAACTTTGAGTAGATGTCCAGGCTTTGTTTTGCACAGCAAGATCAGCTCCCCCCACACATCCCCCCCCCGCCCACAAATGTTCACAAGTTAAAATGCACTGAATAGGACTCAAGAGATTATTTGATCTTTTGATCAATTCATTTGTAAATTGCTGCATGTGTACACCTCTCAAAGTATACCTCTAACGCTGACATCCACACCCTAGCCAAAAATTCTGAACCTAAACCCTGAAGACTTAAAAGTGTGACAATTATCTGATTGGTCACGTTACTATTGGTCAGTCTGCATCTTATGGGCTTAAACACTTTGCCAGCAATGCTGAATAAGCATCACACTGAAGCTAATGCTACTGGGATCCCATATACACTTTCTGCTATCTTGGAACTCTGACACATGTCCTTGCCAATACTTTAATCAGCATAGTTTCTCATTAACACAATGCTCTTCCAATTGGCCAATCTTGTTGTCCACACTGACAGAGACACTTTGCTATTGTTTACAATCTTGCGTTGTGTGATGTTTTACTCTGCATCAGAGGTGGGAGCAGAGATTGGTCAAGTCTGCCATTATTCATACTTTCTTTCCATTGCTAAATAGCGTTGCCAAGGGTTATTCCAGAACACTGACGAGATAAGTGTATTTCGTTCCCTTTCCACCGCCTTCAAACAAAAACACAGTGGTGACTGAGTAATGATATCCAGTGAGGTTTACAAGACAAGACTTTATACTCCAATAAATAATTCTCTGTGTCAGTTCTTTATGCAGGGATGGAGTAACAGTAAGCTAAGAAGCTTCATACAAGTAAAAAAGCTAGATTTTAATTCGTAGCTAAAAAACATGATATATCACTTTTTATACCAGAATTATTTGTGCCTCTTACTCCATTTTGTCGACAAAATTATCTTCTGTGTGCAATCTAAACTCTCTTTGTGATTCAAAATATTTTTTTCCACAGGCGATTGGAGGGAATAACACAGGGGAATAACATTTTTAATCTATGGTTGTTACCACAGCAACTATGGTATATATATATATAATATATATAATACTTATAGCACGAGTCAGAGTACAATATGGGAAAATATTTTACGAGCACGCAAAATATTTTCACGAGCCAAAGGCGAGTGAAAATGTGGCGTGAGAGTAAAATATCATTCCCATATTGTACGACGAGTGTGATAAGTGATTTATTGCTTCTTTGAAATTTTTATCAACCGGTTACAATACAATTTTCATTGATTTTACTCGCTGCGCGCGCGCTACAAGTAGCGTACAATATAAACCGTACAATATGGGAGAATACAGAACGCTCGCGTGATGCGGAAATATTCAAGTAAAAATATCAAAGCTGCAATAAATATATATATATATATATATATAATACTTATAGCACGAGTCAGAGTACAATATGGGAAAATATTTTACGAGCACGCAAAATATTTTCACGAGCCAAAGGCGAGGGAAAATGTGGCGTGAGAGTAAAATATCATTCCCATATTGTACGACGAGTGTGATAAGTGATTTATTGCTTCTTTGAAATTTTTCTCAACCGGTTACAATACAATTTTCATTGATTTTACTCGCTACGCGCGCGCTACAACGAGCGTACAATATAAACCGTACAATATGGGAGAATACAGAACGCTCGCGTGATGCGGAAATATTCAAGTAAAAATATCAAAGCTGCAATAAATATATATATGTAATAGTTAAACATGGGTTTGAGGAATTATCGTTATCTAGTGATAATTCGAACAGTATGAAAGACCAAATAATGAAAATATGTCGTCATTGCAGCAAGGGTCACTTCAAAATAACGACTACAAGAAGTGTACCTTCATTTCATTTCCACAGTCTTCAAATGAAAACAGTGGTAATAGAGCAATGATGTCCAGTGAAGTGCACAAAACAAGATGCTATACTCCATTCTAGCAACTTAGGTAGAGATAGAGTGACTATTTGTAAAGCAAGTTTCGTATGATTTTTCTTCATAGCTGAAAGACCTTAGCACATAATTTATACCATGTGCTTCTCACTCTGTTTTGTAAAAAAAAAAAAAAAAAAAAAAAAAAATTCTTCTGTGTTAAACAATTTAAAGATACAAAGTTATGTTTTGTCTCGGGTATCACTGTTTTTGAAGATGATATCAAATTTTTAGGGTGATATCACTTTGATCACTAAGCAATTACGGGATAATAAATATATATACATGGTTGGCTCAAATATGTATAACCACAATAGTGTTTCGCTTGTTTGTCAATTCCAGCTCTCTGCAACTGTCAAGTTTATTCCTACTCACTCACCTGCAATCATCTCCAAAGCTCACATAAGCATCTTCTTCCACCTGCAACAAAGCACAAACCTTGAGTCAAGTTAATATGAACTGAATTCAGATTCACTGGGCACAATATTGCAGTTGGAATAAGGGTATCACAACATAATTAGCTAAACCACACCACTCCAAGCTAGTGCCACACAAGTGTGGAAAGAGGAGGGCCTGCAATGTAGCTTGTATTAGTGTAGAGTTCCTCGACTAATTCACTCACTCTGCAAGGCCACCAGGGATAGCCAGAAAGTTTCAACCACACCAGTGACCCGCTTTTCTGTTCACCATCTTCATTGACGCCACTTTTGGACATTTTTATTATCCTCACTTTTTTTTGTCGCTAGGAACTCCGCCCATTGTAGTGCAGCTTCTAAGTTCAAAGGTTAAATCTGAAGAAGACGAGACGGTGGACGGAGCGGATTATTGTATTCGGTAGCCCGTGCTAAGAGTTAGAAAAATGCCTACTTTAATTTTTAAGAGATTTAGGACTTCTGAAAAAGTAGAGTTAGAGTTTCAGAATCTGGACGGATTATCTGTTGAAGAAGTTCGGGAGAAAGTGTCGTCTTCAATGAAATTACCATCTGAAGATTTTGGTAAGTGTAAGCATTAGTGGTGTTGTCAATACTAACGTAAACCATCATATGAATATACTCACAACAGGAACTTAATTTTTGTACAAAGGTCACAATATTCCGAATTACACTATATTATTATTAATATTATTATTATTTTTAGATTAAAATAGCACAGAAAACTTCGGTATTAATAGCATGAATGGTGCGTGAAAATTTTCACAAGGTGAAGCCAAGTGAAATTTCTCACTGCACAGAGTGCTATTTATCCGACCAGCCCAGTTTTCCATGCTTGTATGTTAATACTCTAGTCAAATATAATAATTTATGTTTCTGCAGTTAAGAAATCATAATCTTGTATTATATTAAGTAGTCCCACTTTGATTCTTCCATTATTCATACTTTTCTAGTCAGTGCTGAAATAGCATTGCCCAGGAATTTCGCTACAATATTGAATAAAGTACGGCAAGGTCGCAGATAGATTGGCGTGACCAATGAGATCATTATTTCAGTTTTCCACTGCTGTGGTATTTCACAGTAATACCACACTTTTGTATAATGGATAGGGACAGGCTATGGTATTACTATTATTAATATACTAGTGATGATGTGATGGCGAGCAAGCCATTGTGCACAAGTAATTCAAACAACAGAGTAAAACACTTGTTGATAAAAGTTGATTTTTGCTTTAAAGAGCTGTATGCAAATTGCATTCAGCTACTAAACATGGCATAGTTTTGAAACTACACATGGTAAAGGGTTTTCAATGCCATAGTAACCATTATAACTTTTTGTGACTAATAAAAACAGACTTTCTAAGGAATTATTGCACTTAGCCCTATACACAATTGTTTACTGGTATACTAACACAAGACTTACGTTGTATTCTCTTCATGATTTGACTGTTGGACAGGTAAAAAAAACAAAAAAAACTGTTGTGTAGGGCAGTGCTAAATTACCTCACCAGGGTAGCAAAACTTTATACCAACATCAGTGTTGTTATAAACAAACAGGGAAATGGCAGGAGTGTGAGGGTAAGGCTTCTTCATTCATTCATCGTCTGTGTATTTGTGATATTGTAGTGTTAATCTATGGAGGCAGAGTGCTTAAGAATGGGAGGCAGTTATCCAGCTATTTTGTAGTAGCTGGGTGCACCATATTTGTGATGTCCAGAGAGAAAGCTAAAGGTAATGTTAAAAACAGCAACATGTGGCATTCATGTAAGACACATGTGGCATTCATGTAAGACACATGTGGCATTCATTTTGATTATTTACATGTGCATAGCAACCGTTGATGCAAGTGTTGGGCAAGGGAGCACGAATTTGTTGGAGAACAGGAGAGTTCTAGCTATGGTGAGCAGTTACAAGGCCCAGTGTGTTTGAGATCTACTTCAATTGTGTACATTAGATTGCACGCATCATAGGCAGCCCTGGCTTGTTGCAGACTATCATGCAAGGGACCTCTCTGGGAGACAGCAGTGTTATAAGAGGTGAGTGGGGAAGAGGGTATTATCAAGTGCTATATATTACTTTATTTATTTGTTTGTCTGTCCATCTGTTGTTTATTTATTTATTTATTATTATTATTTATTTTTTGATATGGAGAAAATTACATATACCTGACTTCTCTAAAGCAGCTGTTTGTTTTCATTCTGTTAATTTTACTTTTTTATGTGCTTCCATGGAATTAAGTGGTAATGTGATGGTTCAAGCCAGTTCATGGTACATCCGGTTCACTCTAGCAGTATTGTTGTTATTGTTTTTCAATTCTGTTGTTGAGGTGTAAAGTTGGTGTGACCACAGGCTAGGGCTTGTACTCGTCATCGAAGAGTGACAGGGGACCTCTGGCAGCGGTCGAGTATCATTGAGCCAGCCAACTAAGTGTCTTTATTTTACATAACTGCTATGAATGACTTTAATACCTCACATTCATGCAAGTACCAACTTTTAGGAAGACAGATGTCTGGATATGTGGCTGCATCAGTCAGTGGCATTACACTCATTTATTTCAGTGGGAATATTTTAACTTTTTTTCTCTGCCAAATGTTGTTACACTCCACTGTCACACAGTACGTACATTACATCATGTTTCAGGCTAGACTCTTTTTAAATAGTCCAACATTGCCGACCTGAACTAAATGTGGCAATGGAGGAGTAGGAGGAGTCTCACGTGAATTACAGTAACAGTATCGAGCATGAGCAGTTGAAATCATGAATTGGATGTTCATAGTTTGGAGCTAGTCAACAGCTGACCTGTTGAGATGTGGGATTTTGAAGGGGTCAATAAGCTACTGTAGGCTTTAAAACCCTTTAACAGTTTCAGCCACGGAAGTAGATCACTTTAAAACATCATGAAAATATTAAGCTACACGCGACATACATTTATCAAATGCCAAAAAGACAACTCTTTTTGTAAATGATACCCAGATAGTTTTGAAATATTGATGTCTTCAGTCTTCATACATATAGTTTATTAGCACTTATTGGCTATTCAGGTTGGCATTTAGTTTTAAGTTTTTACTTAGTTTTTTATTTTTTATTTTTTATTTTTTAAGCTTAGTGGCAAATAGATAGTTAAATTCTAGGTTGCTCTCTAAAAGCACAAGTCAAAGGGAGGCTCATAAATCATATTTTAGCACTTAAATTGGAGCAGTGACTTAGCGATTTAGAACCAGACAAGGAATGAATGAGTCCTTGTGTCTCTCTTGTTCCTGTACTTTTATAGCAATCCAAAACATTTTACACATTTTTTACTCCTCTTGCTTCTATTCGGCTTAGACACTATTAATAGTTAGTTATAACTGGTTAATTCTAGGCCAAGGGTGTTATCACACTCTCAGATATTACATCATATTATTATAATATTTGTTTAATCTACTTATGAAGCTTTCTTGCTGAGTCTTATCAAAAGTTAGAGTTTCTATTATTGCGTTATTTGTACATTTCTTATACTATAATTATGTACTTGGTAATTCTGTATGTGCTTGTACTAGGAATTGTGGGCTCCCCGGACTTGATAACCAGTTTCTCTGATCCTGACAACATTCAGGAGTAAGTGCGTAATAGGAAATCATAGAATTGACGGATTTAGTGAAGTTGTTGAGAATGGCAAGTTTTGTGTGATATGCACTCTGTCTGTTGTGTAGAATTGATGCAAAAATTATAAACTAAATACAAATTTCAGGATGTACAATTTTTGCCAAAATATATTGTGTACTAGGCAAATAAATCCACTAGCTTGAAACAATTTGATAGGCTTTGAAGAGGTAAAGTGTCATCAGACATGGTGACAACCCATACCCCCTGTGAAGTTCTGATTAAATGCTGACTCACTCACTATTGATATAATATGTTTGTGTGTCAGTAATGACAATGACGGTGTGTGTATTCATTAGCTGTACCAGGTTGGTAAAGTGGCATCACAAACTGAATGGGTTGAGCGTCGTCATGAGTTGAATGGGTAAAGTGTCATCACATTCAGTAGATGTGATTATATAAATGGCGACTATTGTAACTAAGAGCAGGCGAGAATGACAAAAGTTGATAAAGAGTTGAAAAAAGGAAACATCCTACGCATGTGCACAGTCATGGATTGGAAGGATAGAGAGACTGAGAAGCAGGAAGAAGTAGACCAAGGAGGAGAATGGAATACAAAGTCTCGAGAAGAAAAACTGAAGAGAGGAAAGGGGTCAGGAAGAGAGTGAATGATGTAACTAATACAAGTGGTAGAGGATATAAAAAGTCGATAAAAATATGTTATTGCATTCCTAATTTGCAAAAGTTAGTACATCAAACGCCACTGTGTGGGGCGGGGTACTTGCTAGTAATAATAATCATCATCATAATAAATAAATGCTGTCAATGGATGGTCAACAACTGTGGCGTTCCCTTGGATGGGTCAGCACAGGCCCACAACTGTGGTTATCCCTTGGATGGGTCAGCACAGGCCCACATCTGTGGTGTTCCCTTGGATGGGTCAGCACAGGCCCACAACTGTGGCGTTCCCTTGGATGGGTCAGCACAGGCCCACATCTGTGGTGTTCCCTTGGATGGGTCAGCACAGGCCCACAACTGTGGCGTTCCCTTGGATGGGTCAGCACAGGCCCACATCTGTGGTGTTCCCTTGGATGGGTCAGCACAGGCCCACAACTGTGGCGTTCCCTTGGATGGGTCAGCACAGGCCCACAACTGTGGCGTTCCCTTGGATGGGTCAGCACAGGCCCACAACTGTGGCGTTCCCTTGGATGGGTCAGCACAGGCCCACAACTGTGGTTATCCCTTGGATGGGTCAGCACAGGCCCACATCTGTGGTGTTCCCTTGGATGGGTCAGCACAGGCCCACAACTGTGGCGTTCCCTTGGATGGGTCAGCACAGGCCCACATCTGTGGTGTTCCCTTGGATGGGTCAGCACAGGCCCACAACTGTGGCGTTCCCTTGGATGGGTCAGCACAGGCCCACATCTGTGGTGTTCCCTTGGATGGGTCAGCACAGGCCCACAACTGTGGCGTTCCCTTGGATGGGTCAGCACAGGCCCACAACTGTGGCGTTCCCTTGGATGGGTCAGCACAGGCCCACATCTGTGGCGTTCCCTTGGATGGGTCAGCACAGGCCCACATCTGTGGTGTTCCCTTGGATGGGTCAGCACAGGCCCACATCTGTGGTGTTCCCTTGGATGGGTCAGCACAGGCCCACATCTGTGGCGTTCCCTTGGTGCACTGCCAATTTATTGTTCATGAGTATGTGTTATTGTGTTTATGCAGGTACATCAGATCTCACCCGCCTGTAGCTGCAGCCATGGAAGAGTTCATCCGGCAGGTCCTCGGTCCTGGCTTTGATGAGGCAGACTACGAGGAGCAGAGCTTGGTCAACTTGTTGGAGGGGTTTCTGGACGACCAGATATCTGTGATGGAAGAAGAAGATGAAGACGATGAGGAGGAGGAGGATGAAGAAGTGCAGTTGGCTCTTGCACAAGAACAGGTGAGTAAGGTAACACAACAAGGTAGTTTAATCACTATGAAATCGCCCATACATTTGTTCTCCTCTTTGAGTCTGAACCTAACAGGTGTCTTATTTCTTATTTTAGTGTTGTTGTTTTGCGTGTGTGTGATGTGTGCGTGCGCACATGTGTATGGTGTGTATGCATGTGTGTGCATGCGTACATGTGCATGTGTGTGTGCATGCATACATGTGCATGAGTGTGGTGTTGTGGTTGTGTCCTTGGCTCAGGGCCCCGAGGTTCCGAGTTCAAGCCCAACTCAGGCAATTTTTCCATCTGTTTTCCATCTGCCTCCCACCAGCCCCACCAGTCCACCCAGCTGTGATTGGGGACCTGGCATTTGCTGGGGTGCAATTCAAGGCCTTTTCTCATGAAACAGCAATGGTCCAGGTGGAACTTCGGGTGCCCACACCACTTGCTGTGAGGAAAGGCCTGTTCTCCTGCAAGTTTCTAGCCTGGCTCCAGGAACTTTGCTTGCATGGCTCACAGTGCCTGCTTAGTGCACAGGCATCCTGGCTCTGTCGGGTGTGCGTGGCCTAGCGGCAGCAAGAGAATTTGAATTTTTTTGTGTTGCATTTTTACATGTGCGTGTGTGTACATGTGTATGTGTGTGCAGATGTTTGAGCACTCCCAGGCTCTCCAAGCTCATTACCAGCAGCGTCAGCAGCAGCCACAGAGTTCCGCGGCTGCGGGCACTCCACTGCAGCAAGAGTCATCCTATAACCAAGCAGCCTCCCTTCAACACGGATCCCTATTGAGGCCCACCACTGAGAGTGTGGGCGGCATCACCAGGGACCAGTTAGCCTCTGCATTAGCGGCTGCCATGGATACCACACCCATTGTGCCTGTTGCTGCTCAGGAAGGGTCTCGTGGTGACACAATGTCGACTGGTGCTTCCCATCTCTCAGTGCCCCATGGAGGCAGCAGTGTTCAGGCGGGTACTATGTACAAGTAAGTTCAAACAAGTATACTATGATCTACCTCTTGAATTAGCTGGGCTAGCTAGTTCACATTGTTACTGGTCTATTGAGACCACCACTAGTGGGTAGGTCTGGGCCAATTATGCTCCATTTTTCACCTATTATGCTTTGCTCTAATGCTTGTCAAATTTACCTATTATGCTTTGAAATTTACCTATTATGCCCAATCAAATACTCCAATAACGATGGAAAATTATTAATTAGAGTCATAATGATAGTGAACTTGGATGTTCAAAGAAAATGTACTACGAATCAGTATATTGCTTGGTAGACACTACCTACCACAGAGTCTAAATGTAACCATGTGCTTTCACATGTGTCCGAGCCTCTTCTCTCATATACGGATGCAAGCTTAGACAACTATTTAATTCTTTGTATTTAAAAAAAAAAAAATCCTCAAAAACCACCTATTATGCTGGCATTATGCTCGATGCTTTGGTACACCTATTATGCCCAAAATTATGCCAGCATAATTGGCTCAGGCCTACTAGTGAGTGAGTGAATAAACTATCAGGGGTGTGCTAATTCCAGCCAATGGTGTATGTGTGTGTGTGTGTGCTGCGTGTCTAACTAGCTCACACATTATTCATGAATATATAATATATGTAAAGCTCGTTATTTGTGATGATGATAATTACAATAACAAGCATAAACATAAAAAATAACAGCAGCAACAACAACAACAATAATAATAAAAATAATAAAAATAATAAGTAATAACAATAATACATTTTCACATAATTCTATTTGTTATTCTATTTGTTTTTCCTTCTAGTGTTCCGGGAAATCCCCCTCATCCTCCTCATCCTACTCCATTCAGTTCCTTGCAAGCATCCCGTAGTTCTAGCAACCCAGGCCAAGCCTCCAGTCATCATGGGCATGCCCCTACTGATCACATTACTCCAGAAGCCCTTCATCAAGCTCTGTCTAGTATTGTGGCCAGCACTCCACCAGCGCTGTCACCAGGCAGTCATAGCCACAACACATCCAGCTCTGGCAGGACCACTGAAGGAACAGGCAGGCAGCAAAGTCACAGACACCAGGAAGGCGTGCAGGTTAGTGTGAGTGTGTGTGTGTGTGTGTGTGTGTGTGTGTGTGTGTGTGTGAGTGACTGTGTGCGCATGAGTGTGTATGTGTGTGTGTGTGTGAGAGAGTGAAAGCAATAGTGTAGAGATGCTGGTGTGGGTGTAGTGATGTGCTGAAGTTTGTGTGGTCATGGAAGTAGGGGTAAGGAAGTGGTGAGTGGGTGGGGCAGTTAGATTAAGTGAGTGGTTTTTAGCAAGTTGGAGTGAGTGAGTTGGTGGACATGGGGATGCTGGCGGTGTGGTCGAGCTAGTGTCAGGACTGCAGTTGACAGAGTCCAGCCGGGCACACATCCACAAACTTCCCATCCTCATCCCATCCTCATCATCAAACCAGTGATTGTTATGATCTAAAGCACGTGTAATTAATCTGTATTATGAATAGTGGTTTAGAGAATGTGCTACAAAAGGAGTTCCATTTCACTCTGTGCCCTGTCCTGTCAGACTTTGGATCAGGTTTTCCAGTTATGAATGAATGGGTTAATGAAGGAGGAGAGTTGGTAAGGAATGCAAGGCAGTCTCTTACTTCCTGCTAAACGGATTCCTTGGCTAGCAATTTTGACACTCTTGTCTTCTCCCAAATAAAGAGAAAGATACTTTTACTGGACTTATGCTGTAACATGGTTGCCTAGGGAGTTGAGAGGTGGGAAAATTCTCAGCACTCTCTAATATACTCAACGAAATCTGTCTACATAAGAACTGCTGGTATTATATAATCGGGTTTGTTAGCTAGCCATGACTTTATATTATATATATGACCTTTATACTACTATAAATTTAAGTGCCTGGCTTTTCTAAAAAGAAATAATTTCCTGCTAACTCAAAACTAAGCAAAGACAGGATCCAGTGTATGTTAGTAGTAGTATAGTATGGGAAGTGTTGTTTTTTTTTATTTTAATTTTAATTTTTTTTAATTGCTGATCATGTCTCTACACCAGGTATAGAGGGGGTAGACATCAGAGGAAGATGGGTTGGTAATGGTGTTTCATAATGAGATTAGAGATCCAACTGGTGCACTCAGTTCAATCAGGCTCTGCTTGTGGCACAGCCAGATAGTAGACTGCACGTGCTCAATGGGATAGGTGTGACTTGCACCTTTGATCTTGCTGCTAGACATGACCTTAACCAAGTTATAAACATACAGTTGTTGGCTTCTGAGAATTTTCTCCTTTGTCTTATACATGTTGCAATACTTGATGAGGCCAAGACTTGATTCAGCATTCCAGTTTGGGCCAGTGTTTCTTTTGAAACAATCGTTCCACATTAGTTAAAATGAGCTCAAGTTGTATTATTTTTTATTGAACTGTCTAATTTTAGTTGATTAAATAATGTACCAGATTTAGTGTTTCCACTTTATTTTTCACACAATGCGGCTTTGAATCCGGTAGTTATAGCGGTACATCTGCTGGACTGGTACAATAGGTGGATGTCACACATGCTGGACTGGTACAATAGGTGGATGTCACATCTGCTGGACTGGTACAATAGGTGGATGTCACATCTGCTGGATTGGTACAATAGGTGGATGTTACATCTGCTGGACTGGTACAATAGGTGGATGTCACACATGCTGGACTGGTACAATAGGTGGATGTCACATCTGCTGGACTGGTACAATAGGTGGATGTTACATCTGCTGGACTGGTACAATAGGTGGATGTCACACATGCTGGACTGGTACAATAGGTGGATGTTACATCTGCTGGACTGGTACAATAGGTGGATGTTACATCTGCTGGACTGGTACAATAGGTGGATGTCACATCTGCTGGACTGGTATAATAGGTGGATGTCACATCTGCTGGACTGGTACAATAGGTGGATGTTACATCTGCTGGACTGGTACAATAGGTGGATGTCACACCTGCTGGACTGGTACAATAGGTGGATGTTACATCTGCTGGACTGGTACAATAGGTGGATGTTACATCTGCTGGACTGGTACAATAGGTGGATGTCACATCTGCTAGACTGGTACAATAGGTGGATGTCACATCTGCTGGACTGGTACAATAGGTGGATGTCACATCTGCTGGACTGGTACAATAGGTGGATGTCATATCTGCTGGACTGGTACAATAGGTGGATGTTACATCTGCTGGACTGGTACAATAGGTGGATGTCCAGCAGGTGCATGGCTTAAAAGTTTGAACACATGGAAGTTAAGTGAGTTTATTGTCATGTCTAGCCAGAAAAACCACTTGATGGAGACCTTACTTCAATAGGGCCGTGAACTGGCTGGCCAGGTAGAGCTGGTTACAAGTCATAGTTGTAGTAGTAATTAAAGTACCACTGGTGGCGGTGGTAGTAGTAGTAGTAGTAGTAGTAGTAGTGCAACTGGCAATTGAATGATAATAGTTTCTTAAGTTATGGAAAATATTTTTTGTGCAGGATAATTTGTCTGCTTTGGCTCAAAGGTATAGTGATCAGGTAAGATGTATTATTTAGTTTAACCCAAATATAATATTTGTAAGTAGAACTTATTGAGCTACACTGAGGTGGTCCTGACTGCTAATAATTATATTAATTCTCTGCTTATAGCTAGCATCCTCTCATTCTCTGCTAGAGTAAATACTTCCAATTAGCTAATGGATCCATTTGTAGAAGCTCCGTAGAGACTTGAGGGTGGTCGTCTTTATGTGTGCCGGGTGTCTTAGTGAGTTCACTGGGAGGGTCTTCTTGGAACCAGGCCAGCAGAGGAAGTTACAGATTATACAGAGTTTTGTTATTTATTAACATTTAATTTGCTGCGGACTTGTGCTGCCATTGCATCTTCAACCTGGAGCCTGTTTGTTATTCATTAAAATTTAGTTAAGGCAAGGCAGGGGCAGGAGGGGGTAGGGGCATGGAATGGGAGGGGCATGGGTGGGAGGTGTGTCCACTACTATAATATTAAAAAAAAAATTCTGATCATGTAAACATTTTGTTCAATTACAAATATCTTTAACTGCAGCAGCATTTCTAGGTCTTTACAACCTACAACTTGCCCCTCCCCCTTCAAGCACACTAGCCTCGACCTGTCTTACAGTTTTAATATATAAATCACCATGGAGTAGTTAGACTTTGGTGACCCCTGAGGCAAAACGTTGAAAGGGTTACATTTAAACTGATATTTTATCGGCTGTAAAAACAGAGAAATACTGCAGTACTTATGGTTATACTTGTTCAGTTCTAACAAATGTCCCCACTCACACAGGAAACAGTAAGGTACTATTCGGTGATGTTATTGAACGGTAGCAAATGTAGATAGAATCAATGGTTCAAGTGGAACTGTGAACTTTTATTTGTCTAGTGTAGTTTCTTTATTGTTCTGAGTTTTGTTTTGTCATAGTTGGAGCAACTTCACCTGATGGGAATCCTTGATGATGCAGCTTGTTTGCAAGCTCTAGCGGCCACAGAAGGTGATATCATGGCAGCACTGGAAATACTCTATACCCAATAGAACAGCTACTTCAACTTGATCCATTTTAACTCAAGACATTTTTCCATGCATGTATGTAGTATCCTCTTGATTGAAGAATTTTGTTAAGAAATTAAAAAATTAAAGCATGCGCGCGAAACGAATGAAAATGTGGGTGGAGGTGAGGGATTTAATTTATTTTAAGTTGATTGTAGCTATTTGCTGCGGGAATGGAGTAGGCGTGTGAGTGTAGTAGTGCTACAGATACCGGGCCGCTGATTTATAGTGTTTAGTAGAGCTAAACGTGTAGTAGGTTGCAGTTACAGGGTCTTTATCTTTGGGTACACTTTTCGAGCCTCTGAGTTCCGACACTCTCCGCGGACTTCCACTTGACATTTTTTGAATCTGGTGACTTCGTTGTGTCGTGAAGTCTATTCTGAGGAGCTGAGTGCAGTTTTCTTGAACGGCAAATCGAGTGCCTTCCTCTTTTTGCAGGCGTGTGTTGGTTAGTTGCAGCAAACAGTTCCACCCAAGAGCAAAGGGTGGATCAAAATGGGGTGAGTTGGTAGCTAGCTTATGTTTTATTTGCTCCCATAGCCTATAACAGGTTTGTCTGCCTGTCCAGGGAGAGAGCTGTGTTTTCCATCATGGCTCATGTCTTCCAGATTGACCAGGAGACAAAGAGGAAGTGGATTCCATCTTCCCCCAATGCAGTCAAGGTGTCGTACTACCACGATCCCTCCAGACGAACTTACCGCATCATCGCCATTGATGATGTCAAGGTAGGCTGAGTACATCGTTAAATATCAGTCCTCTGGTGCACAGCTACTATATAAATAATTGGAATGCATTTATTTTTAGTAGGCTGGCCATGTTTTTTTTCTTCCCCTATAGAGTAAACATTTTAGTAATGGCAGGTCAGATGGTAACTTTAGTAACACGAAGACTAATAGTACTTGTATTCAATGTGGGAAGCCTTCATCCGTACATTTGTTATGAAAACTCAAATTCATCCCATTGACCGACCACTGTGGGTATGGTACATATTTGAAACTATTTTTTTTTCTTCCCCTCCTTTCTTTATAGCCTAAATAATGAGATCAAGAATTTGTCTACATACAATATTGGGTATATATATATTTTTTGTGGTTTTCTTAGCAACTGGCTAATTAGCACACATTGGAGCTATGTGCTCACCAGGTTTAATAGTGTCTCTTCAAAGAAGGTATTAATTGCTGCAATTTTTGTGTATCAATAAACTGCACTGAAGAATTTATTGTGGTTGATCAACATCAGCTACTAGTGGTAATAGTTTGTTAATTGACGCTCCCTTCAGCCTCGCGAGGAGAAATGCATAGTCTCGTGTACAGTACTAGGATTGTGTGTAATAATAATGAAGATTGTGGTCTGGAGTTTTAACTAATTTTGCGAAGTTCAACAACGTTTGACCTCTTTGTCCTGCGGTAAGGTGGCAAATCAAATCTAGAGTGTTGATGAAGGTATACGATAGGGTGGGTGGGATGAATGGGAAAGTGTCATAATAATAATAATAATAGTAATAGTAATAATAGTAATAATAATAATAATAATAATAATAATAATAGTCATATTAACAATTAAAATTATAGTAATTCCCTATATTAACTCTATGGAAATTAGTCACGTTGTGTTAGAATGTTAATTAACAAAAGTCTGCACCCATTCTTTATCTTCTGTACTTGTCATTATGTTACAATGAAGAGCTTTCTCATTAGCTAAAAATACAGTCCAAAGTGGTCATGGAGAGCCCAATACGTGCCCAGAGTTTCGTGACCGACTGTAGTCGAGTGGGATATCTGAGTCAAGATTGATCAATCTACCACCACTAGATGCCAGAGAACAGTCCATTGAGTTTCAGAGACCATTTGGAGCAATTTGCACTTAATAAATTTGTCTACATAGGTTTTCTAATTTACCCTCCATTTCTGAAATTCCTTTCTTCTTGATTTATAAATCCTAATAAGGAAATGTCCCCTTCAATTCATTTTCTTTTTCGGTCTCTTCCCCCTCAAATGCCATTCATTCCACTTTGACTTTGATCTTCATTCCTAATGAATTTTTTTTTTCTGGTAAAAATTGAGAGACAGAATTGTGTTACAGTGGTGGTGTGATTGAAGCAAGCTGACTAGGTGGAGTTGTTAGCTAGTTCGTAACAAGTGTTTGTAGTCTAAGAGCTGCAGCGAATATTTTTGTTTTAATTCCATTTCAATTGTGTCAAATTGCTAACAATTTGAAATGATACCTATTTAGCACCATTTTCTGTTCACACTACTGATCAACCAATAGTTTAAATATGTTGTTCACTTGGAGCTAATCTTCCAGTGCCTGCAAGCAACAGAAAGGAACAATTTTTTATAGACTTGCTAAAGTCAATTGTCATGCTTTAGATCTGGCAGTTTGATTATCTAATCTCCTCCATGAGGGGAGTGAGCCAATGAGAGGGTGGGTGTGTGGTGATATGTGGATGTTTTTGGTTTAATTCCTGCTGCAATTAAGCTAGGGCATGTGGGTTGTTTCTGATACTGTGATTAATGAAACTAGGGGTTAGTCAGGCTAGAGCTAGCTAGGTCTGAGGTAGGTGTGGGTGTGTCTATGCTGGATAATTTATACTTGCATCATACTAGTTGCCCTGTGAGTATCTGTTCAAAGACAAGCTGCTGTTGATTTTTGTGTCATGACCCTTCAAAGGTGTCAGACTAAACATCCATGATTTTATTCGTGGTGAATCTGAGTCTTCTCAGTCACTTCATCTCTTTATGTCAGACGGTGTGAGATGGCTGCTATTGAATCCAGTGTACAAGTGGGCCCTATGAAGCCATTAGACTCAGTTTCTCTGTCCCTTCCCTTTTCCACACACACACACACGTACACACATTCTCATTATCTTTTCCTTTGATTGCAGGCACTTATCAACAGCACGATCACAGCCAACATGAACTTCACGAAGACATCACCGAAGTTTGGGCAATGGTCTGACCACAGGGCTAACACAGTTTATGGGCTCGGATTCTCTTCAGAAAAGGAACTAGTTCAAGTGAGAGTTGTTTGGGTTGGGTGGGGGAGATGGAGAGAATGTGAAAAGTTTCATGGGTGAGTATGGTCCACCGATTAATCCTACTTGTGTGGGAATGATTTGATGTAATGGTCGGCTTGGAGATGGTGGTGTGTTTTAGCCCTGGAGGCAGGAGGTTCAGGTTTTATAGCAGCTGTAGGAATACATTTGTTTAAAGATAGCTCTGCTTGTAGTACTGTACACATCCAGTGATGAGGTGTGTGTGTGTGTGTGTGTGTGTGTGTGTGTGTGTGTGTGTGTGTGATATTCATCCCCCCTCCCCCCTGAAGTAAGTGATGCAGTTTAATCCCAGGAATATATTGAAATAAGATAAGGATTATTATTATAGTCGGTCATACCATGCCTCTCTAATCACTTCCCAGTATGTGGGTGGGCATTGTAAGCTATGTTCCACATTTCCCCTGTTTGCTTTGGTGTAGTGTAGTTTGTATTTGTCTTATAGCAATTATGCACAACAACAAGCTTTCCGCAAGTTTAAAAATAAAGCGTCATGTGATAAGTAACTGCTCCACACAGTATCGATGTTGAAGTGTGTGACTATGACATACATAGCTGTAGCTGTCATTAAATTCTGTGTATTTATTACTACTACTATTACTACTGCTGCTACTAAAACTACTATATTATTTTAATCTTATTGGCATTTTACTTAAACTTTCTCGTTAAGTCCTTCAAAATCTTGATAACAATAAAACCATGTTACAACTACTCCATGCATTAAACCTGGCTTGAAGGCAGAGCATAAGAGATAGTGCAACTATTTCAGCATCATTTCCAGCAGCACTCTGGGCAGTGGACTAATGGGAGCTCCAATTAGTCACTAATTACCACTTAGGGTGAGAGGAGAAGATGCAGCTGCCAGCTCTGATTTAGTATGAGTATTAGCTATAGAACCTGGCAGATGTGTGCAGTTTCCATCTCCAAGGACCATATGCACAGCTCTGCTGCTTTGTAAAAGAGGTGGGCGTTGTCATGCACATGCCCAGAGGGATGAATGGACAAGGTAGTTCTTGTTGGAAGACGGGCTGCAGCTCAGAAGAAGGCTTTTGTTTTGGTACAATTGTCTTTATGGTAGTCGACTTGCTCCATCTGTGTGATTAGCTTGATGAAATATCCACAGCAGATGCTCATGCTTGTCTATTTGTAGTCTCTTCTTGAATAGTTGCTTCTTACCTAGCACTTGAGTGTTCGCCTGGGGGTGTGCCTTATTGGCACGTGCTACTGTTATTTGAGTTATCGGATTCTCTTTCACCCACTTCTTCATATTGCAGCCTTTATCTTGTCAGACAGCTTTGGTATGTGCTAGTGGGTTGAAAGGTCAAAGTTTGTAATAAATTAAATGTCACCATCTAAAGAGGTGGTTAGTGTAAGACAGAGTGTCTGGAGAGCTCTAGCTATTGGCTGAGTGTCCGGAGAGCTCTAGCTCATGAATTCTGGAGTTGGGATTATGGGGTTATAGGATGTGAATTTTTGGATTGTGGAGATTTGAAACTTCATTCTGGTGTTTTGGGAGATTCTTTAGTTTCATAACCAAGCCTAGGTCAATATCATAGACACCGTTTTTCTTCCTATTTTAAAATAACGAAATCAACAATACAACAACAATAACTAAGTAATAATCATTTAAATTCTGTCCAGTCTTTACAAAACAGTTAAAACTTTGAAGCAGGTCAGTATAGCGGTGATTTAAGCTGATCTCAGACCACTCCCTCCTGATAGCACTGTGTGGTGATCTCTAGTGATACCTGGCACTATTACTTAGTTGAGTGACAAATGTCTCGGCCATGTTTCATCTGTTGCCAAGTAACAGGAGTACCAATGTTTATTACTGAGCTGTGCTCGGTGCCTGCTTGCTACCATAACTGCATTAAAGCAATCACCCACACCTCTCATTGAATATACTGGGCTCTGGTTGTCTTGTTGCCTTATTGATCTAGTTTTGTAGTTGCTCAATTTGTTAGCTATCCATTATGGATGGTGTCATCCTGTGTTGGGTTGTTATGATGGCTACCTGACCCCCCTGGTTGTGTCTTGGTTGCTATCACTGTCTGTATTGTAGAAGACCTGGAGCTCTTACAAGTGGTATCAATTTAATCAGCTGGGGTGTGAGCATGCTTAATGAACAGTTCCCATTGCAGCGCTTACTACAGATTCCTGAATGCATTGTTCTGGCAAGTTAGGCTGACAGTCTGACAATTCTTTCTCAATAGATACATTGTCAGTTGCAGAGTCAGTCAGATAAATTTAGAGAATACTGATTCTGAAGAGCTAATGTACACACACCCTTTCCCCCCCCCCCCTTCTCTCTTTGATGCAGTAATTGAATCGCCAGTAATCCCAACACTTTCATTGTGGAGCTGATGCAAGAGACATGGAAGATAGTATATTCTTTGGTTGGTGGGTGTGACTGAAGCTTTAAAGTTTTCCTCTGCAGGTTCTGGTGCCACATTGGTTTTGGTTGTCAATAGTGGGTGGGCTATGTCTAGGGTAGGTGGGGCTGGGTACTGGATGTTAAAACTACAAGGTGGTTGATTGCTGGCTGACTGTTGATGTTATCAGTTTCTCAGCTGTACTAATATGCATACTTCACTGCTGGTCTCATGGTACATACGTGGTACACAATCATGTGTTGTTATGGTGATGTGTTGTTTGTTATGGTGATGTGTATGAGTGATGTGATAATGGTGTGTTTGATACGTGCAGTTCATAGACATGTTTGGTGAGGCGAAGCACGCTGCCCGTGAGCTCATGAAGGAACGACAGCTCTCTTCTCAGCGACTACAGGAACAAGAAAAGCCACACCCACCTGCAGGCTCTATTCCATCTCCCACTTCTCCTCCAATCAAGTCTCCGTCTCTGGTATCTCCGCCCGCATCCACCTCAAGTTCCACATCCAAAAGCCCTTCCCCTTCTGTCACGAGCCCCGGGTTGGCCCCTCCCCCCATCAAGTCCCCGGCTGATTCAGAAAGGGAGGCAGTGAATGAGCCGAACAGTATCAGCAAGGAGACTACTAGAGCAAGGAAGTCCAGCAAGTCAGATATAGAGGAGCGGAGATTACCCGTTCAGAACGGGAGGTCCGATCAGTCTCACAATGTAGACTCACTGGCAACTAACGGGCACAGCTCCGTGGGTGAGGTACGTTCACTTAATTAGATAAGGAAATGTAATTCTATTAGCTGTCAAGAATGGGAGTGGGCGGGGGGACTGGAAATAGTCGGACTAATGAACTGATAAATTGAATGTTTGATACCGGAGGTGTGTTTGTGTAGGCGGAGTCAGTTCAAGACAGCGGTCAGGTGGACGTGTTGAAGTCTGAGAATAACAAGTTGAAGATGGCTCTGGCCTCAAGGTTAGTTACACCCAGTGGAGCATGTGCGATGGAGAAGGAAGGGAGGTCTTCTGGAATTATGTAATCTGGGGTTCCCCCCCCTTATAAATGGCCCTTTTTTAAATTTGGCTAAAGAGTTTATTGTTCCTTTCAATATACTGAAAACTTCCAGCTACTCACAAAATTTGTGAAAATTCTTTTGATATTTTAAAAAATTTTCTTTAACTGTCAAAATTGGAAGAAGACAAAAAACAAACAAAACAAAAAACAGCAACAGCAAAAAACCCTCTTTCATACAATGAGGTAGTTTTTGGCGCACTGGTGCAGATGGGAGGCGGTGGTGTGAGTGAATTAGCCAGCTAGGTTAACGTTACAAGAGCAATGCTCCTGTCTCTCTGTAAAGCAATCTGTTGGGTAAAGTTTTCAAATTGTAACTGTATCCGTGTTTAATTCCGCTACTAATGGCAACTTCAAAGAGAGGTTTAAAGTAAGTTGGAGGAAATGGATGCCATATCAGAAAGCAACTGGTATGTATGTCTATGTGGAGGAAGGTTGCATCATTTCTTTACATGTGTAAGATTGCAGAAGATGTGTTCGGTGAAGTGTGTCATGTAACATGTGCATGTTCAATGTGATTAGTTCCACCAATGTGAAGAAATGGGAGAGTGAGCTACAGACAATGAAGAACAACAACACAAGACTACAGGCAGCTCTGGAAGAAAGCAAGCAACATCTTTCTCAATGGAAGGCTCAGTTACAAAAATATAAGGATGAAAACGACTCCCTCAAGAAAAAGGTACGTCACGCTGCACTTAGAGATCCTCTGACTTCTTCCTTTTTGTTCCATCACCTTACTCTTTGCCATTGGTCTCTGTTTGGTTTTCCCCCTCTCTTCATCTCTCTTATTCTTTTAGGTTCAACAACTAGAAGGACAGAAGATAAAAGAAGGAGATGAGAGAGATTTCTTAAGGAAGGAGAATGATGAGCTCAAGGATGTCTTGGGAACGGTGCAGACTGACTTGGAATCGAAAATGGAGGTTGGTTTGTTATCCATTACCATGGTGATAATCAGAATGGGATGTGAGGAATGTGTGGTGGATAGGGTATAGTCAGTCCATCGAGTTGCTCCATGCAGCATGAACCTGCGTGGATGGGTTTGATGTTTCATGAGGCTGGCTGGCTGAAGTCCTACAAGACATGTAGGCAGTACCATTGGGTTCACACAAATTCCCTCTAATTTCTCAGGAAGTGACTTGTGCTAGTTCTGTTAGTTTTGTAACTTCACTGTTCTCTGTATTAAACTTGCAACTAAACTGATGGAACATCAGAAAGACAAAAATAACCATCACAATGTATTCCAATTACCTGCACTGAAGCCACAGGATTACTCCTTTCTCAGAACATCTATACACACACACACACACACATATATTGTACATACATACACACACACATACATACACACAGTTGAGTCTGTAGGTGTTTTATTATTTTAGTTTTAGATGTTTATGTCCCAACTTGTGCTTGTATTCTCAGGAAGTTAAAGATCTTGGAAGGAGACTGGACCATGCCAAGAGAGAAGCCAGTGAAGCAAAGGCCAGTCTGAAGGCAAGTTGTGTGTGTGTGTTTGTGTGCTCTCTTAGTGTGTGGGAAAATGGACAGAGCTTCTGTGGGTGTGGCAGGTATGGGTATGCAGTGTGATGACTAGCCTGTGCTATTAAGCCATTAATTTTTAATGTTGCATCAAATGAAGTGGAGCTTTGTTCAAACTTGGGACATCAAGAGAATTAGAAGTCGTTGCCAAAGAGACGATATATACATATATATGTATGTTTGTATATATAGTTAGTTAGTTGGTACAATTTGCTTTATTGTTATGGTTACCTGGTGTCATCTTCCTGAGCAGATGTGAGCCTGTGACCATGTGTGGCTATCAGTAGCTGCTAGCTGTCACACTTGTGCCTGGGTACCATTGCCTCACGTGTGACTGCTCACATGGTCGCAGTACTTGAAGGTCTTTTGCCGACCCCCTTACCTGTGCGTGCATGATGCATGGGCTATATCTCCACTAACTACACTAAACTATATTATCTTCAAGGCTACTGTATAGTCCAGTTCTTGTTCTGAACGTTAAGAATAGATCGATATTCAGGCACAGCTGCATACTTGCCATCACACCATTATCACTAACCAGTTATTAACCAGTGCGTATATATATAAATGAGAGAGGGCATGTGACAGTTTAAATATTAACACAAAGTCCTCACTTAGTGTAGACATCATGTGATGTTTAAAACTGGAGCAGGAATACTCATGGCAGTTGCTACATGTCCTCAAACACGTCCATGTTACTCCATGGCATGTCAGCTGTAGCTGGTCACATGCACACCATGTGTCATCTCATGCAACATGAAGTTCCCACTGAGGAGACAGTTGAAATGATGGAAGTTGTTATTATGTGGAATAGTACAAAGCTAATGTTTAGACGACCTTATTGGGCCTCATTCTCTCTTCTACTTTAGAAACATGTTATAGTTAGAAAGTCATGGAATTGCTATCTTGACAGACCGGCACACTGACAGCAGATCAACTTATAAGTATCCCATTAAAATAGCGATAACAATTAACTTTGCCTGAGGCCTCCTCCCCCGTCTAGGAAATAACCACATCTAGTAAGTGAACGATACTAAACATCAGAGAGTCCACATGCACAAATCTCTGACAGGCTTGGCTTGTGGAGACTAACTGACTGAAGGAACATTCTTTCTTTGGTGCTGCCCATGTAGGAAACACGCCTTACCAACCAGATCAGACAAGCCCACCAACCAGATCAGACAAGCCCAGGACAAATTGAACAGAACAACTGTGAGATTAATTCTTAGTAACCTGTTTACTAATCACTCACTTCATGACCCAGTCCTGCAATGTCATATGCGTCTATTCATGCAGTGTGAGAAATTATACATTATGTAAGAAGTTGTGCTTGGTTCATTTGTTGGTGTGGTTGTAGTTACATTTCAAGTCCACTTGTGCGTCTCTATAGTTACTTTAAGATTAGTTGACAGTTTTATAGCTTATACAGCTTAGTATTCACGCAACCACCAATTAATTTTTTATCTGTATGTACTTTAATACATTTTAGGGTTTGCATGAAGATAGAATGCTGGCCAATGAACGCATCTCTGAGCTTGAGGACCAGCTCAAAATGGCGTCAGTTGCCTCCAAGAGGAAGGTGGACGATGTCAGAGTGAGGCACTCAGAGTTTGGCTGGAAGTTGAAGGAGCTTCTGACTCTCCATTCAGACATACAGGCTCTAGTGGACACATAGCTTGCTGTATTAACTTCTATTTTTTTTTTTTTTCCTTTTCTTTTTTTGAATCCATTGGACAAGAAACTTGGCTACTTCATTCCTACTCTGCAACCATTGCTTATTTATGCGTTTTTCCCTCCATTACTTGTAGTAGTGCACACCACCAAGGACTTGATTACTTGCAATCCATCACATCACTGCTTGTCAGAAACTATGTATCAGTACAAATGTGTAATTGGGGAGGGGGAGGGGCAGAAAGCATTCCGAGTGCTTGCTGTGCACTGGTAAAGGGTGCACTGGTAAAGGGTGAACCTGTAAGGTTTTGCTGCATTGCCAGTCATGAGGAAATGTATAATGTTTATAGTTACACAAACTTGGTGGCTGCAAAAAGTTAAAAAATATGCTGAGTTACACAAAGTGACTGGGGATGAATTGCAGAGTTAGTGCTAGCTGTCGTCCTCTTCAAGATCTTTCTGATGGTCTTTCAAAGCAGCTACAAATTAGCAAAAGAGAATAATTTCATCATGTCTTTATTCACTGTGCCCCCACTCACCTTCATAAGCCTGTGGGTACTGTGTGGCTAGTTTGGACTTGAGATGTCTGATTCTCCTGAAGCAAGAATCCAACTGCTTCTTCATAACCAGTAAAGTTTGTGTTTGCTGTCTGAATTCATTAGAGAAGGCAGCATAGTTCCTTTCAGAAATGTTATTAAGACTAGCTAGTTTTTCATTGGCCATCTCTAGAGTTGTCAGCCTAGGTAAACAGGACACTATTCAAATAGCTATATTATATATTTTTGTAATTACTTCTTCGGCAATAGTTTGCTAGGACTCACATGTGGTCCTGGTCGCTGAGGATTGTCTTCAAGTTCCCGTGATTGATCATGCCCGATAACTGGTCTAGAAAAGGCTCCACATTATTTTCACCAACTGGACTCATTCGAACAGATTCTTCTTCGTAGATAAGGTTCGGATCACCTCCGGCGGCCATGGCTACCGCGTGGGCCTGCTCATGTTCCACTATTTCAAAGTCTTCGTCTATATCTGGATCCAACAGTCTGATCTTCCTGTGCTCTTCATCCTCATCATCCGTTAGTGATACTGCGGTAGGTGTGGCCGTCGCCATTAAGTCCCAAATCAACAGGTGATGGTCGCCAGCGTAAAAACATCCAAACGTCCATTTCCTTATATAACACGCTGGGATTATGCACATTACATGTGGAATAATGGAGGGGCAAATATGATTATAGAACAAATATGATTATAGAACAAATATGATTATAGGAAGATAAAATCACTTGACTCCAGTCAGCTCAACATCAAACACAAGTGTGGAATTGGGAGGAATCTGAGGTGGAGCTCCTTTCATTCCATATCTATTCAAACCACAATAATAACACTTGTTACAACAACAATAACAATTATAATATATTCTCTCTCTTTCACAGGCTTTTACAGAATTAAAAAAAATTGGTTGCCATCGGGGAATTGAACCTGGGAAAAAGCCTGTGAAAGAGAGAGGCTGGCAAAGAAATTGTGAAGTAGCAATAACAATGTTAATAACAACTACAACAAAAACAATAAAGAAAACTATCAATTGCTTTCTACCTACCCTTGCTTAGAGGGGACAGTAAGCTTTCTCTTCCCTCCCACTTTCATTCCTAGCAGACCTTCGTCCCAACCTCTGATTACTTCTCCTCTTCCCAGTCGAAACACAAAGGGTCGCCGTTTATCCACGTTGGAATCAAATATGTGATTGTTTGATGCCAAGCGACCTGTATACTTGACAAAGACCTGAAAAGGAGCCACTATAATAACGTGACACGTCAGACACAAGCACACTCACTCTCTTTCCCACTCGGGCCTTGCCACCATCTCCCTCTTCTATTTCTTTTACTTCTGTACCACCTTTAGTCTTGTACGCAATAGCTTTTGTTTTCTGTAAACACATAACAGTACAAACAACTATCGGATGGTGCACACACAAATATTCTAACTATACTTCAGTGGAAGAGGAGGATTTAGTGGTTGGTTCTTTCTTTCTCTTTTTCTCCTTTTTTGAAAGAATTGAAGAAGAATTTGCTCGTTTCTTTCCAGGTGTAGGAATTTCTGAAAGTTTGTTATCATTATCATCTTTAATTTCTTCATCACCATCCTCATCATCACTTTCTTCTTCATTATTACCTTCTTCTTCATTATTACCTTCTTCTTCATAATCATTGTCATCATCAATCGCACCCTAATTGCCAAATCATAAAATCAAATTAATTGAAAGCCATTTACTTGCTCCTAAGAGCATGTAAAAGAGAAAAATATCACAGATTGGGGTATTTATATGCAAGATAAAATGCATACATTGTGTTAAATATCTCCTTCTCTAAGCGTGCTGTAAAATAACTATATTGCTTTAATTTATACTTCATTTTATACGCTGTTAAAAGAGTAACGATGAGCACATTATTCAAATGAATCATTTAATACAATACATTTCTCTAATGTGCTGTGTATGGTAGAACTTGAGTAGTAAAAATATTCAGAAATAGTTTCCCAAAATGATGCACCAAAAAGAACAAAAGTACTACATACATACTCGAATGTCTCAGTCAAACACGATCAATTCTACACCCCAAACCACTGCTAAAAGACTAAAAAATATAAAATATACGCTAGATTGTTATCCAATTGTAACTTCTCCTTTTCCTCTACTGTAATATTCTTGTTAGAGCTAACCTTACGGGCTAGTCTCTTGCTGAGTGTTGCTTGGGTAAATTCACTATCTTTCAGTTGTTGTTTTCCTTTCTTCTTCAGCACACTAGAAAATCAAGTAGCTTTGTTACAGAAACTGTCCTAGCAATTGTAGCCTCTGCCATCTTCCAACTGAATTTCCCGTGCTGGTTGACGTAACTTGTTTAACAACCTTTACCAGTTGTGTGGTCGTGTGTAGAATGAACTTTACTACCCTTTAGAATATATGAGGAACTTTTACTGACTGGGAATAATGGTGGTAAGTTAAAAAAGAAAACAACAGATGGGTTAAAAAAAGATTAGGTAACTGTCCTACAATTTAAAGTGCAGAAGTAAGGTAGAAAATTTTAAGCTGCTTGAAGAAGTACCATAGCAAGAATGGCTAGGTGAAGCTTGTTATATGTCTTAAATCACTGTGTATTCTAGACAAAGCAGTTTGAGTAAAAAAATTACCTAAGTGTTTGCTTGCTTTGTATTGGGCCTACAGAATGATTGGTCAACCCTCATGCGATCACACTCACTAGCGAAAACATTTGACTTTGAAGTATGCAGGGTCAAATGAAGTGACACAGATAGTTTTATGAATACTTTAATTACTAAGTCAAGCACTTAAATAAGGGAAAAACTTTAATATTGCCAACAACAACAAAAGCCAGAGCTAGTCTGTTTTAGATGTGAATCACACGGTGGGTAGCACAACTGCAGTGTAATACAAACACATAGGGAGCAATGTCTAATCCTACTAGGCAGTCAGTAGTAATTAGAAGTGAACTTAAGCTGCAGACTATGGATTCTCCACTTACAGTTACATTCTCAATCTCTGGGACTTCATAAGACTCGTCCAACTCATTGTCAAATGCAGCATCCATGATTTCACTCTCCGTGGGCTCATACAAATCATCTTCATAGTAGCCAGTCAAATGGACAAAGTAACGATCTTTACAGTTATCATTGACAGGCTGAGTGTAGAGGACCACTTCTTCTCCCTCTGCCACCTCCAGGCTTAATGGCTGCTGCAACATCACAGTGCCCTTTGCACAACCCAAATAGCACAGAATGTAGTCAGAGTCATTCACTATGGCGCGCACAGCCACCAACCAATCTACAATGGGACTAGAGCCTTCTCTTCCAATCGCTGCATGAGTTATGTGGAAGGCTTTAGATACATTTTGTGAATAGTGTTTTCCTGGTTCTAGCTGTAGACCTGGAGAAAAAGACAAGGCGGTCAGGATAAAGGAGAAAGTCGCTTCTTCTTACCGTACCCCAAAAAGACATGCTTCTGTTCTCAGCTTAATCACAGCTAACGATAGCTGTACCCTTTACCTAATCGCTAGGAATGAAAGATATATGAACTCGATGATCTTTTCCTAATTTCTTTTCGGGGCGGGCAAGAAGGTCAGTCCATGTGATAACTAATCTTGTGTAATCTTCGAATTGTGTGTGTCAATGCAACAACTTCAGTAGATTTATTTAATCCTTTAGGTGGACTAACCATGACGCGATACGCAATAGAGCCCGAGAATGCCGCCAAATGTAAGCTTTGTTTCGTTCTTGTGGGAATGCAGTGTGATGCCTGTGATTTGCTACAGCTTGCAAGGCTAGAGGTACGGACCTGAGAGTTCATTTCAAAAATACCAGGGAAACTGCCCAGGCTATCAAGAACATGCATCTTAAGAAGGCACTGCGTTATCTTAGAGATGTTATTGACAAGAAGCAGATTGTCCCATTTAGGAGATTTAATGGTGGTGTTGGAAGAAAAGCACAGGTATGTAAGAGTGTTTCAACAAGCTTGGGTAGCTTACAGTAGTGGATAACAATTCACAGGCCAAGAACTTCAAAATGCCAGGGTCTCAAGGTCGCTGGCCAAAGAAGAGTGCTGAAATTTTGATTCAGTTATTGAAGAATGCAGAAAGCAATGCTGAAGTCCGCATGCTCAATACTGATGCTCTTGTCATAGAGCACATTCAAGTGAACAGAGCAGAAAAGATGCGTAGGAGGACTTATCGTGCTCATGGAAGAATAAATCGTACGTGGGTAATATTTAATATAATTCAGTCATTCTTGGTTGAAATAATTATAATAATAGCAGCTATTATTGAATATAATGTAGGGATTAATGTGATTGAGTTGTGTTTGTGTTCAATTAGCGTACATGAGTTCTCCTTGCCACGTTGAAATGTACCTAGTGGAAAAAGATGAAGCTGTGCCTAAAGCTGAAGATGAGACGACACAGAAGAAGAAGGTTTCACAGAAGAAATTGAAGAGACAAAAGTTAAAGGCAGCTCTGAGTGGCGGTGTGGACTAGTTTGTTTGTTGTGTAGCATTTGATGAATGTTCATTCACTATTTTCATTGATGCTCTAAAGTGGGTACGAGATCGGCGAATGTAATAGTTGGCTATCACGTGATGCGCGGCTTTCCATAGGTCCACGTGGCCAGTTGTCACACCACAAAAATTTGCATATAAAAGAGGGGGCTCTTGCCAGCTGAATCTTGTATATCTAGGTTATCGTGATGGCGGGTCGTCTTGCAGCTTTACTGTTCTTGGTCGCTTTCGTGGTAGCTGAAGACAGCGATGTCGTAGAGCTAGGAGCGGACGACTTTGAAAGCATAGATGATATGCCCATTGCTCTGGTAGAATTCTACGCTCCCTGGTAGGACTGCTTCTGTGAAATATGTTGTTAACCTTATCATTGCTATACTGTACATCAGGTGCGGTCATTGTAAGCGACTTGTCCCCGAATACGAAGTTGCAGCCACAGCATTGCTAACCAACGACCCTCCAATTCCTCTGGTAAAGGTAGACTGTCCAGCCAATAATGAACTGTGTGGGAAATTTGGAGTCAGTGGCTACCCTACTCTGAAGATCTTCCGTAATGGGAAGTTCAGTGCAGACTACCAGGGACCCAGAAATTCAGGTAAGGCGTGCTGTTTATTTTGTCTTAACAATAATAACATTGAAGAAAGACTCGACTACTTTCAGTACATAATATGTTGTAATTACTAATTTTGTTAGTATTGGGTGGTTGAATATCGTAAGAATTTGTTTACCAAGGGTCGAAATCAATGGTTTGCTGGTGGTGGCGTGACCTTTCATATGAGGTGTAAGGGAGGTGGTTTATAGTATAAGAGAGTCTGTATTTGCTGTAAGCTCCATGTTATTATGTTTATTGATTCCTCCTTTAGATGGCATTATCAACTACATGAAGAAGCAGGCAGGAGACAGTGCCAAGTCATTGGAGGACATGGCGGCTGTTGAGAAGTTCATTGATGATGTGGAGCCCAGCATCATTGGTGAGTTGATACAAGACATGAAAATAAAGGGAGCTAACTTGAGGTGTGAACTGTGCTACTATTGTATGCATCAATTTTTGGTTATCCATCTCTGTGCTACAAATAGGATAAAGATTTGTAGTAGTGGCTGGCTGGGACTTACCATATTACATGCTGTTGTTACATCTGGTTACATCTTGTTACATTTTGTTACATCTTGTTGTTACATCTGTTGTTACATCTGTTGTTACATCTTGTTGTTACATCTGTTGTTACATCTTGTTGTTGCATCTTGTTGTTACATCTGTTGTTACATCTGTTGTTACATCTGTTGTTACATCTGTTGTTACATCTGTTGTTACATCTGTTGTTGAATGCTTTTGTTTGCAGGTTTCTTTGCTGAGGACAGCGATTTGAAATCAGAGTTCTTATCCACGGCAGATAGCCTCAGGGATGACTTCAGATTTGGAATAACTTCCACCACTGAGGGGCACAGCTACTCCAAGTAAGACAAGCCGAGAGTTGGTAGATATTGCCGTAGTTGATTTGACTTTTGTCTCTTTCAGTGAAGTCGTGATCTTCACTCCCAAACCCATGCAGACCAAGCTGGAGGACAGCGAACGCAAATTCAGTGGCAAGGGAGACTTGGAGATCTTCATCAAGGAGAACTTGTAAGTGCAGTGGCTTTGAGTGAGTGTGTGTCAGTGATGAGATGGTGTGTGTTGAATGCATACAGCATGGGCATAGCAGGAGTCAGGACGCAAGAAAACACCAAGTATTTTGATAGGAAGCCATTGACTGTGGTCTACTTTGCTGTGGACTACGCACACAATCCTAAGAAGAGCAATTATTGGAGGAACAGGTGAGCATGCAGAGTGTAATAGACGTGGCGTTTGTCATTGTTGGCATAGTTGATTGTTCTGGGTATGTGGAAGCTGGTCTCTCCTTGTCTTTCATATTGGGATTCAATGTTGAATGAGGAAGCTCTAGGTATAGTGTGATGACACTAATTATAGGAAGCAGGAATTAGATATTGTAGTGATGCTATAGAATTATGGATATCAAGAAAAGAGAAGGGTAGAGTGAGGTGTCAAAGTGGGGTTTGCATAAATTAAGAGGATCAGGCAATCAATTTCAGTTGATGTCACTTTGTGGGAGTAAGTACATTTGTTTATTTTTTTTACTTTTAATTTTTTAAAGAGTTATTAAAGTGGCCAAGGAGTTTGGAGAGAAAATGAACTTTGCCATATCAAACAAAGCTGACTTTAGCAACGAGCTATCAGCCCTGGGCCTGGACAGCAATACAGAGGTCGTCGTGGGAATCTATGATTCCAAGGGCAAGTATGCCATGCCTGAGAAGTTCAGGTAGGAGCTGTTGCTGATGTGTTGTTAGGAATTTAGAAAGAGTTGTTTGTTTGATGATAGTGTGGATTCTCTGAGGACATTTGTGCAGCAGTATCTCGATGGTGAACTAGAGCTGTACATCAAGTCTGAGCCAGTCCCAGAGGACAATGATGGTCCAGTCAAGGTAAGAGAAGGGGAGGGGAGCATAATGGGTACAGGGAATGGATGATGTATGTTTAATTTATTGCAGTTGATCAATAGTGCTAGTAACCAAGTGCAAGCCTTGCTGTCATGTTGGAGATCTTTTGTTAAACTGTAGTGGTGGCCTCATAACCAGAATGCCTCTCATTGCCAACTTGACTGTTCAGTTATCATTTATTGGTATAATATATTATTTCATGTATAAGTTATTAGCTAATGGTGGTCACACCATAGAGTGGTATGTGCGGTTCATGTACCAACCTAAGTCCTATGTATTGGTTTCTGATAGGTGGTTGTGGGGAGGAACTTTGAAGAGATCGTGAATAACCCTGAGAAGGATGTGTTGTTGGAATTCTATGCCCCATGGTGTGGCCACTGCAAAGCACTGGCTCCCAAGTTTGATGAATTGGGAGAGAAGGTTAGTTCATTTACACCCCATGCCCAATACTGCCATTACTCCAAGCTTTCCTTTCTCTGGTCTCCAGTTGAAAGATGACCCCAACATCGTGATAGCCAAGAGTGATGCCACAGCCAACGACTATCCTCCAGGCTTTGACGTTCGAGGGTAAGGATGCCAACCTGCTTGTTGTATTATATAAGTTACTGGAGCATGCTGGATTGTGTCTAGATACCCAACAATCTTCTGGATGCCAGCCGGCAGTAAGGACAACCCTCAGAAATACGAGGTAATTGCAGCTTGTGTTTGAATGCTTCCCAAGTTTATTGCTGTTGTTTATTGTTTATTGCATAGGGTGGTCGAGAAGTCTCTGATTTCATCTCGTTCATTAAGAAGAATGCTACTAATAAGCCAGTGGTTGTTGCTGGAGAAGAGGATAAGAAGAAGAAGAAAAAGAAGGAAGAGCTGTGAAAGCCATTTCATCTTTTTTTATTTAGGGTGTTTTATTCCTTTTGGAAGTGTACTGTTATTATCTAGCTTGTGTTTATTCAATTATCAATTCATTTGCCAAATTAAAATTTCTTCGATAATAAGTGCCAATGGGATTGATTAATTGAAAAGCATCCCTCATGGTGTGCATTATTTGGTAGTTTTTGTTCACAGGAGGGCGAAATGCCAAGTAGAAGTGTGAAGAGTATGGTGTAGTTGCGCGAATATGCAGAGTCAGTACTCCGCAGAGCGTATCAAGAAGCTTGTAGAACTTGAAGGAAAGGATGCCAGAAATTTGGTAACTTGGTCAGTTCCAGTAACTGGAGCTACTAGTGCCAGAGACAGTCCTGCTGCTGGGAAAAGAAGCCATAGCAACGGTCGACGTAGGAAAGACAGAAGCAAAAGAAGGGGTTCAGACCCTTTAATTTCTCTGGATAGAGCACAGAAGAGCAGTGAAAGCTTGGTTTTCAGAGATGAAGACAACCATTCCCTCAGTGAGCGAGAAGAGATCTGCAAATACTACTCCGTCCAGACGCAGAGGCAATCTCGAGTCACCAAGTCTCCATCTAGACTCAATCTCCATGCTCGTTACTGGTCTTACCTGTTTGACAACCTCCACCGTGCAGTAGATGAAATATACAGGACCTGTGAGGCCGATGAAAGCACTGTAGAGTGTCAGGTAAACATCTTGGTTAGAGTTCTGTCACCTCAGTAGTCTGGTAGATCAATTAGTGCCAATGAAATTTGCTCACCCTTTACCTAACTAATAATTATTCTATACCAGTGAGTATGAATGGAGGTTTATTTGAATCAACTGTATTCACTTGTTTAAAAAAATTCTGTCCCAATATTGTCTATATTGCGTGTGGTTAATTAATTGTGTTGTGATTGTACACAGGAGGTGATAATGACTTTGGAGGTGTGTAGAAAGGACTTTGAAGCTCTCATAAGAAAAATCCAACTTTTTGGGCAGTCAGACTTGGAAACCAAGTGAGATATTGTGTATCTAGGGACATAACACAAGAAATTGGAGTGCATTTCTCTAGAGCAATGTGTGTGTCTTACTGACAATGCATGCAAGGTGTGATTATGATTCAGAGGCTCAGTGGGTTTTTTCCCTATTACTTGACAGTGCTGGGTTGGATTCACATTGAAGAAACTTGCCCTTTATTCATATACATTCAGTTAATTTAACAGCAACTTTTCACAAGTAGGTGGAGCTACTTAGTTATTAGAGTATATTTATGCCAGCATGGACCAAGCAACACTTGATTCTGGACTTTCCAGAACTAAACACTAGAATGAATCTGTCCCATAGGAATATGTTCCACATCTTTTATTTACTTTCTACTAATACAAGAGTTCGCATTCCTACCTTATGATATTTTCAAAAGTATTAATGCAAATACTTCACTTTCAAATGCTCCTAAAATGTATTTAAATATGTATTTAAATACAGGTTAAATACAAATACTCTTGTATTTGACTGCAATCCTGTTCATGATATGGGTAAAATCGATAAACCAAAAAATTCTTTAAGTGAAGAATGGAGATGGGGTCAACCACCAAGCAAACACAAAAACACGAGGGTCAAAGTACAAAATGACATATGTATGTACACACACACACACACACATATAAACAAACAAGTATCCCCGATTCTCATTTGTTACCCCTGTATAGTGTCTCACTCGCTTCGCTCGCTCACCAATAACATAACAAAAGGATCACTGGACTCTAATTATACATCTTTATTATTATTATTATTATTATTATTATTGACTATTACTACAACTCTGTGAATTATTACCAGAGTAACCTTGTAAACTCTGCACTAGACTGAACTTTTTAAAATCTGTAAGTATGCTCATGTTGGTACTGATCCTTTACCAACTGAAATTTGTCATCATCCTGGACTGCATGCATGCATGCTGGCTTAGTTGGTATCTATCAAATGGTATGGGTGTGCTAATAGATGGGAACACCTCAACAGTAGCAAGGATAAAAACTTACCATTGACTCCATAAACAAGCTTAAATTTTATTTATTATTGGGGAGCAAGTGAAGCAAACGAGACACTATCGTATCAGTGGTAACACAATGGATATTTGTTTGTTTATATATGTGTGGACGTACGTATGTCATTTACCCTCACATTTTTGTGTTTGCTTCGTGGTCTTCCCATACCTCCACTAAACAGAATTTTTCGGTTTAGCGATCCTGTATCATTCAAGGCAATTAATTATTTACCCCTTCGTATTAAGTTGTTTCTGAATGCCACAAGACACACTTAGATCTTAAAAACTTACTGCGTTATGGCAAATGGTTACTATGGTATTGATACCCTTTACCAGATGTAATTTTTTAAAAACTCGGCCTTTTTTTTAGTAGCTATGAGTGCTTGTTGTCAAAAGCTGCTGGTAATTGAGATAGTCAGAATGCGAGACTACAGAAAATACCAGTACTCGGGGAAATTGAGGTAAGAAAGTGGTTTTGTATTTGTTAGCTAAAGTATATAATGGTCACAACGGATATTTACTTACACTTTTAGAAATGGACTGATAGATTCTTTTGAAGTATTTTGTTTGTGCACAGGCTTGTTCACCCTTTGTGCTCAAGTGCATCATTAGTTATTTGCTATTATTTGATGCATAAAAAATTCCGCGTAATTCAAATGTAACAGAAAAATACTAATAATTTTTATGCATCACTATGTGTGTGTGTGTGTACGTGTGCACGCATGTTATAGGTCATCCAATTTGGCATGGGAAGTTAGGAAGACCATTTCTCCTGGAAAACCTAGACGACTTGGCTCCATGCACACCACACCCTCTCCCCCTCCTCCTTCTCCGCTGCATCCCATGGTCAGTTCTCAGAGCGACGTGGATGTTAGAACACGTCAAAAACAAAAGCACACTCAGAAACTTAATCAAGAAGTTGCCTCAAAACTTCAGAATCATACCCAGAGCCTGTCAGACCACACCCAGAGCAAGTCAAACCGCACCCATTCTTCAGACCCTATCCAGCATCATTCCAGCAATGACAACACAGTTCCAGAGTCTTCCCCAATTGTCTCTTCATCGTCCGGGCCTAAACTCAGTGCCGCTAGAACCCTAACTTTCTCAAACACGAGCAATGGCTCCTCCAAAAATACGAGCGTATCTTCCTCACATGCAGTAGTCTCACCAGGATGTGCGACTTCAAACAACGGGCCCACATGGGCTGAGAGGGTGAAGGGAGTGCCCTCTAGTAGTAATGGCGACCTCACTCGGTGCCGCGCGAGACCTCACACTGCAGGGGAGCGTAGTCCGGCGACATCTGTGGTGTCTGACTACAGGGGGAGAGTGTTTAGGAAGAGGATGCACAAGAATGGGCACGAGGAAGGAAGAAAGCTGAAGGAGAGCTTGAAGGAGAGGTTGTCAGATGATGGGTGGGAGACTGTCACCAGAGGACGCGTGAAGAGTGCCTCTCTCCTTAGGAAGCCGGACCAAACTAGTAATCATCAGGTAAAGGTCGTCACATCATCTGTTGGCAGTAGCAACAAAACTCGAGAAACTTGTTTGATTGAAGAGGAGAAAGGAGAGAACTCTGAAGGAAGGAGTATTGGAGATAAGGAGGTGGCAGTGGAGGGAGGAGCTTTGGTAGTTGGAAATGCGAGTGAGGATCATGTAAGGGTCACAGGCACAGAAGGTAGTGGAGAGGTAACTGAAGGTGTAACTGAAGGCGCTGTTGCAGAAGAAGCTGATAATGATGTGTCTAATAATAATAGCGATAATTTGAAAGAGTTGATGACTAATGGTACAGAAAGAGTGGAGGGAAACTCATGCTTGTTAGATACTAACAGAGAAACAGAGAAAGAAAGTTTAGAGTCTGTATCGGAGAAAGAAGAAGAATACAGAGACGAAACCATTGAGTCGAGGCAAGAAGTCAATGGAGTTAGAGGGAAGGTTGGCACTGTGGGTGAGAATGTCAGTGAAGAAACACTGAATGTTAATGGTGTTGATTCAAGCATGGACGCAGCTAATGCCAGTGCAGTTGGGGTTGAAACGAATGTAGATGGAGTTGAAACAAGTGAGGAAGAAAGAAGTAATGCCACCAAACTGAGTCCTGAGTCAGAGGCCAGAGGAATAGAGCAGGTGAAGCCATTGCACCTCATGGACTTGGAGGAGTGTTCAGATGAGGAGATGGAGTTGTACTCCTCTACAACTGATGTGAGTTACTGCTGAAGAGAAGCATGTGACTGCTCTTAGCTCTACAAAGCCTAAGTGGTGAATTGGTTACAAATGACGCAATGAAGTGATTTAAAAAAATATATATATTATTACTGGTCAGTCATAAATGTCATGCTTGTGTTCCCCTTCTTGTGTGTAGGAGGCGTGGACTTGGAAGGATGCCCTGGCAGTGTATTATGGTAAGAATGGGAGTGGCACTCATCATTGCTGTGTGTGTGTGTGTGTGTGTGTGTGTGTGTGTGTGTGTGTGTGTGTGTGTGGTAAGGAGTCAGTAAAGTGATTTACATACAGTGTAGTCAAATGAATGGCTGGGTAAAACTGATTGTACCATTTAGCTGGAAATATTTGAGTAAAGTCATGTTCGCAGATTCTGAGGGGTATCGTGGCGAAGTGTCTTGGGCTGATCGCTGCGAGTCTCCGCCAGGTCTCGTGACTGATGTCTTGCGGTCTCCAGGCAGGGCCATCCATCTGCACCAGAGGCTCTCATCTCCCTCCAGGAAGAGGTCAGTCATTGGTATAACCTGGTATAGCATAAATTATAAATGTGACGTGAGCTATAATTCAGCGAGTGAGCGAAGCGAGCGAAGCTGACTCTCAGTCGTGTTCAATTGAGATTTCAGATAT
>WLWD01003065.1_pt1 | contig 71522 bp, 62 predicted proteins | sample 6712731 | NCBI WGS metagenome assembly WLWD01 (sample SAMN12718690, study PRJNA576275) | sponge metagenome | isolation source: marine sponge | host: Mycale hentscheli | place: New Zealand: South Island, Marlborough, Capsize Point | collected 2014-11-01
CCACTTAAAACCAAACCCCTCCCATAAGCTATACCCACACTTTTATATGTTCCTCCAGAATCTGTGTAACCAATTGGCCAGACCATTCCGAGCAAAGTGATTAGGTAAAGGGTCTCACTTGCCAGACTAACCAGTCAAATGCATTTTTCTTGTCACTGGATCCTTTACCCACTGTGAAGGATAATTGATCACACGATTGTTACATAATGCTGTGACAATCATACATCAGGTACCATGTTAGTAGCCTGGAATTACTTGAACTTTCTATCATCCAAGTCATGGAGTGATGGTGTGTGCATGTGCGATCTATGACAGTGCCGTACAGCTTAGTAATTATATAGCATGTTGTCATGTGTGGGTAGAAGTAGAGTGGCTGTGTATGTGAATAATGGTGGTTGTTGTTGTTATGGATCTCACTGCAACCTGTAGGTTTATCAATGGTGTCGGTGACGTCTGCAAGCAGAACCTAGGAGTATATGCTGACCTCACAACTTGTGCCCATGAAGTGAGTGATGTACAGAATATTTAGTGATTCAGTCATACTCTGGGTTTGATACAGAGGGGGGGGGGGGGGGGGGGGGGGCGGGGGGACCCCCTCCCCCCCCATGATTTTCACCTATACTTATTAAAACGTACAAAAAACAAAATCAAAAATAGAAATATAAAAATCAGAATTAACAATATAATTGTAAAGAAATCATTTAAGTAAGTAAGATAACCTATTAGGAGTCCGTGCTTAATTAATGTCAGAGCTATTCAGCTTTCAAAATGAACAAAGCTGTTTATTAGAGGTAATCAATTGATCAATACATAAATGTGACCATCTACAGGAAAACCGGGCACAACGCGGCACCCTTCGAAAAAAAATTTTTTTTGCACTTACAGAGTTGTCGGCGTCCAGATATTGAGCTCTCCAAGGTTTATCGTCGTTCCCACTATAATAGACCTAACCGTTCCCTTCCGTCAGCTAGAAACAATACATTTTTAAGAAATCGATCGAGCTTTTCTCGATATTTACGCACGCCGCGTTGTGCCCGGTTTTCCTGTAGACGGTCACTAATATAATACAATAAGTTTAATTTCCTTACCTTATTAGTATTGCAAGGACAAAAAAAAAATACAACTATAAGGTCGCTATTTGACTTTCCCCCCCTAGCAAAAAATCCTGTATCAAACCCTGATACTAGTCTGAATTTATCGCAACCCAAAACTTAACATTAAACACTTGGTAAAATTATTGCCAAGTTGAATGAGGCAGAGGAAATACTTTTTATTGTAAGATAGATAGATACATAGATAGCCAATAAGGATTGGAATGTTGAAGTTCTTCCACTCCAAGCTAAGTTTCAATTGTGTCACATCTACTCTAATTATATAACTTTCTCTTGTTTTGGCTCCGGACTGTCAATTATCTAACAATAAAATGGATAAAACCTTTTGTTGAGGGTAGTAAGCTTTTTTCCATTGATTGTTATTGTTGTTGTTGTTTTTTGTGTTGTTTTTTTTTTCATTATAAAATGGTGGCTGTTATTATTTTTTTTAATTTTTATTATTATTATTATTATAATTGTTATTATTATTATTATTATTTATGAGCATAGGCAGCATGGGTAATTTCCATCTACTGAGGAGGTTGATTATGTAGAAATCATACTAACGTTTACCCCAGAGTGTCTTTGTATTTGCTAAACTAGCTTGCTCATTACCATAGCTCTTTGAATGCATGATCTGATTTGTTATAATTGGGTTGTTTTTGTTGTTGTTTATGTGCGTGGTAGTACGGCATCCCATCGTGGGTAGTAACACTTCGTCATTCTGGAACACACCAGCAGCTACCGTCTCTGGGTGCCGTCAGGTCCGGGGCGGAATTTTGTCTAAGCTGGCTCAGGGTCAATTACTGGCGACCTCAAAGGTTACTCATCGTCAAATCCTCAGGGGCTCCCCGTGAACTTGTGGTCTCTTCCAATATCACACTAGACACGGCAATGACACTCACACCTACAGCAAAGAAGAGTGGGAAGTCCTTCTTGGATGAACGTGTGACATTACAGACTTCTGGACTGTGCCAGTCTGTCAAGGAACTGACCTCTCTCTTGGAGAAGTCATCATACACGTGAGAATTGTGGGACTGCCACACCCACACACATGAGCCGTATTAATATTTGTGACACATAATTCCAAAGTTTTATGTGATACTTAGGAAACAATAGTATAGGGTAGATGCGATTTTTAATTTATTATTATTTTCTTTATTTATTTATTTTATTATTATTTTGTTGTTGTTGTTATTTGTTTTTGTTTTTGTGGGAGAGAGGTGGGGGAGGGAGGCTGCAAGGAGTGCTAATAGCTTCTGGATGCTTTATATTTATTATTTTTTCATCATAGCTAATGACTGTAAAAACTGGCCATATTGATAAGTAACTTATTGTGATTGTTCATCTAACTCTGGTGTCTATTTTTAACTGGACTTACAGGGAGCTGGCAGAGCATCTTAAAGCACAGCAGCTGCTGCAGTTTAGTTCTCCCAGTAAATACTCTTTAAAAGGTTAGTTCAGGATGTCAAAACACGATTTTAAATATGAATACGTGTACTTGGTTCGAATTGTATTGTTGTCCAATCTTACTCACAGACCATTGCATGTGCCCCTTCTCTTTTATACCCAAACCTAGAGCAAAGTTTGGTGGGTAAAGACCATTCCTTTTCCTTGAAGTGTGAATGGCCAAGCAGGAGACACTAAATGGCAGGTCGGACTTGTGTAATCATCTCACGAGCGACTAATATCATAATGATTAGCTCTCAGATTCTGATGGTTTGCTACAGGAAGCAATTGTTTACTTACTAATAACATATTGAGCGTATGTGATCAATCTAAAGAAGTATTAGTCTACTACTACTATAACGAAGTGTGCACCAAAGGTGCAAACCCTCAGCGCTATTAAACACTACCTAGCTATTACAATATAATCTCCTTCCAAAAGAACAAGTAATCTGTTAGCTATTTAATGAGGCATCAATATAGCTCGAGCAATGAAAATGGTACATGGAAACGCTGTCTTCATAAAAGAAGAACTAGCCAGAAACACTCACCGGTATACATTTTCAACACGAAATTTCACTTCTTTCAACTCCAACTTCCCTGAGCATAAAGCAAACTACACCACATAAATTATTTGCTCACGTGATTATGACGTGACGCTAGGAGGCGTTGCCCATAAAAGCTGATACCTACATGGAGCTGAAACCTTCGCGTTTTCTCAGCAATTAGCCCAAAATTTAAAAAAGGAGCACAATAAAGGTCCTAAATCTTCATCTTGAGTAATTTCATACCTAAATCAACTTTTAATTGTCATTGATCTCCAAAATCAGAGCGTGACAGACAGACTGATAGGACGACTACTATAACCCTATCACGCGTGCTCGCTGAGGGTTAATAATGAAGTAGTCAATGATGATAGTAGTATGTTGACCAATGAGAGCCATCAGTGCATCAAGTCTTAGCTGCTTAGAATTTTTTTTACTGAGAAAAGAAATGATATGACTTTTTGTGGAAAAATGAAGTAGAAAAATATGATTAAGAGAGAGCTCGTTTTGAAATATTTTACAATGCTGTCATTGATCCACTAGTGACCGATGGACAGACAAAAGAAATACTATAATGCTCACATATACGAGCATGCTGAAAGCGTTTATTTTTATTTATTTTTTAATTATTTATTTATTGATGCTTAGTTCCTCGCAGAAGTAATTTAGATGCCTTGCCAGAGCTGATTGTGGCAGGGAAGGAAATGAAGATGTGGTCTGAACAGTTTCAAAATGTAGCCAGTGTTTCTCGATCCTTTAAGCAAAGGCTGTTCTCTGCTCTGATTGTGGCAGTCCACCAGATTGAAGGTGTGGTTTAACTTAATTAAAATGTGACTGCTAATGATAGGAAAGTATTGTGTAATAGGAAAGTATTGTGTGTATGTGTGCGTACAGTAAATAGTAGTCTACAGAACTTCCTATGTGGCTGGCTACATTTCCTGATCAGCCGAGAGCAAGGAGTACAAGTGAAGAGAACAGGAGAGGATGAATTTATTGAGAGTATGTCTTTGTGTTTATTTTAATGCCATACTTTAACAACTTTTTGTTTTATTGTTGTTGTTGTTGTTTTTGTTTGTTTGTTTGTTTGTTTTACTATGACCAGTATTGGAAGAGGATGACTCGGGGAATGTGAGCATGCCTGGTTTGGTAGACTGGCAGCAGCTGCTATTGATTCTGATCCATCATCCAGGACATTACACTTATCCTCTCATCAAACTGTGAGTTGGTTTGTGGCGTGCTAGAGTCTCACTGGAACTGCAGTATTGTAGTTTTGTCACTTCAGTTGTGTTGCTACTCATATGTATTCTGCATTAATACCGTAGCCACGGGTTGTTAAGCGCCCCTGCTTTTACATGTAACTCCAAACAGTAAGGAAAAGGGCGCTTAATAAAAAAAATGAGCACTTACAGTGAGTGGTATCCTAAAAACTGGGGCTGAGCGCCAATTAGCAGTAGATGGAATGCGTAATATAAAGTGCTAAAAACAGGGAAGAAAATTGGCACTTAACAAAAAGCAGCGTGTAACAAAGAAGGTGCTTAAGAACCCGCGGATAAGCATCCTAATTGTAGGCTTTGTTGTTGTCTTTGTTTTTATTGCTTCAAGATTAGCATGTATTGAAGTACATATAGATATAGTGAAATTTGCATGCTACCAAGCACTACTACCTACATCTTATGCAAATAATGATATCACTGATTTTATGGGATTGGTGATTAAGATCTCATTTGCCCTCAATATCCCTCCCCTCTTGTAAATGATGTTACATGTGTTGTGTTAGTTTGAGTACTAAATGTAATACGTAGTGGATTGAAACACATACGTTGTCACATGAATATAAGAAAGTTATTGATTGAGGAAGTTTGATTGATCAACTTCCATGATGTTTGTAGTGATAACAATACCAACACGTAAATTGGCAACAAAAAAAATTGTACTAAAATGATCAAGACCTGTTAGTTTCTTTCTCCCTAAGTACCTTTTCCTCTTTCCTTTCCCTATTTTATTTTGTTGCCAGCTACATATGTGACCGTCTATGGGAAAATCGGGCACAACGCGGCATGCGTAGACGTCGCAAAAAGATCGATTTAGTTCTTAAAATTGTATTAAATAAGCCTAACGAAGGGAACGGTTAGGTGATATATAGCGGGAATGGCTAAAGCTACGATGATAAAACTTGGAGAGCTTAATATCTGGATGCCAAGGAGTGCGTAAGTGCAAAAAAAATTATTTTTCGTCGGGGCCGCATTGTGCCCGATTTTCCTGTAGACGGTCACATATATACACAGGTATGCAGAGAGTTTAACAACACAATGAATGCTTACAACAATACTTAGCATGCAGGAAATTGGTGACATGTTAGAGTCTGTGGTACTTTTTCTCTCACTCCTTTTCCATATCATTTTGTTGTCTTCTTTGACCCTCCCACTCCAGCATATCCTGCCATATAAATCATTTTGTTGTCTTCTTTGACCCTCCCACTCCAGTATATCCTGCCATATAAATCGTCCAGAAATAAAGAAGATTCTGCCAGAGATCCTCCAAATGTCTCGTATGGTGACAGTATCATCTCGTATTGGTGACATTTACTCCTCCCACTGCATGTACCAGGAAGGTGACCACTCCAGGAAGGCGGCCGAGTTCATGTCTTCAATGGCTGGTCCTGGCTCCTTGCGAGGGGACCAGGTGCCATTACAGCCAGAGAGCAAGTCTCTTGGGTGTGTTAGTGATGGTGGTTATACTCGTGGCAACCGATGGAAGGTGGTAGAGGATGTGGAGGCGTGGCTCAGGTGTCCCATTGGGTTGTGTCCGGGCCAGACATTAAGTCCACACATGTTCAGTGTCATACCGCAGGATCAGCAGCTGGTGATATTGGAAGGTAGGGGAGGGTTAGGTTCTCTACTTGGACTGAGTGTATAGAATCAATTCAGATAAAAAGGACTATAATATAATTTTAACTATTGCCTCATACAGGAAAAATATTAGTAAACCACGGTCATCTTTCAAGCTGTAACTAACAATAGAACTTCCCCTCAGCCTCCCATTCGATTTCTTAGGAGATATTTAATATGCACTTCCAAAGGGTAGTGCGAGTGTGTGTTTCCTTGTGAATGTGTGTGTATTGTTCCTCAGATATTGACGTTGATGACAACATGGAAGACGATAACCACGGCTCTGACAATGAAGCTGACAAAGGCAAGTGTGAAGTTCAACTTTCCCAGCAAGAGCTTCAGAACATCGAGTCACAACTTATACAGTACTACTAATTTCTCACCTGGACAAAACACTGAGCAATCTATTAGTTCCATATATATTATCAAAAGTCTCAATCCAACATTAATAGCAGTGTTCTTCATGTTTGGTTAAAAATTTCATGTTACTAATTTATTTTGCAAGAAATGAAATATCCACACATAATCTGTCACTGAACACACACAGTCTTAGGCAGGCACCATCATGATTGAATGGAATTGTGAAATAATATATATATATAATAGAACAAAAATGACCATAAGAATTTATGCCTATTTCTCCCTTGGTCACTAACACTGTGGAGGAGGCGGTCTTGAAGGCGGTTTCTTTGCTGGAGCCTTTACCGCATGGAGCGGCTGTGACGATGACTGACTGGTAGAAGAAGGAGGAGGCCAATGTGGAAGAGGCTTAGTCTGACCACCATTGGAGGGAGCTTTTGCTGGAGGCACAGGCTTTGGTGGAGGTTTGGAAGGTGTGGCTCTAGGAGGAGGCGGTTTAGAAGGTGTGGCTCTAGGAGGAGGCGGTTTAGAAGGTATGGCTCTAGGAGGAGGAGGTTTAGAAGGTATGGCTCTAGGAGGAGGCTTAGATGAAGGTTTGGACACTGGGAGTGGCTTGGAAGGCACTGGTTTAGGAGTCGCTCTGGGTGGCAGATTTGAAGTTGCAGGCTTTGGAGGTGGCCTTGAAGTTGATGGTTTCGTGGAATAGTTATTGGAAGTTGTTCTCGATGTTCGGACAGAGTAAGGCTTATTTTTTCGTTTGTACAAGACAAACAAGATCAGAGCAATTACACCTCCTGCTAGGGCTATGCCAAAAAGAAGTCCAAAGAAAATAGAAGCAATAGCTCCTAATACATACCACATAACAACAATCTAATACTTCTTCTGGGCAATGGGAGAAATAAGATTTTTTTTTAAAAAGGAAAAAAAAAAGCATAGGCCAACTGGTACTCACCTCCTGACAACTTCCCTCCGCCTGGACTCGTCCTGTCACATGCATCTCCATACAACCCGACATTGCAAGAACACTCATTCAAGTTGTTACATATCTACCAAGTAAACAGGAGAATACGTGTTAATTCAATATTCATTCATATTAAACAGCAGCTCTTCAACAACCTATGTATTGGCCAGCAGTCACTTAGCAACTAGTGAACATACCTCTCTACAACCAACTAGTACAATACTCTATGCTATGGAGTGACAACTACATTGAAGAAATTCAAGATTTCCATTACATAATCAATAATCAATTTATTGTTTTGTAAATGGCACCTATTGCAACTGTAGCCCAGTGAAAAAATTCTGGTAGAACGACCCAACTACAACAATTTAGACTCCTTGGAGCAATCCCTCAATCATGTTCACTGGTTCTAAGTGATAACCTTCAGCTGTATGTCTTATCCAAGTTGTGTCCCTGCAACAAACGCTGCGGCAGAAGTCTCCATCTTGCACGAAATCGCATCTAACTACAACATGTGGGTTCCCAGTTACTGCAGCTATTTTTATCGAGCCAATCTATCCTCAGATACTTTAATTGACTGCCGCCTGAAATCGGGCTGCTTGAACAGATTTAGTACTACCATGTCCCCAAACACTTTCCTTCCCCCCGCCGCCCCCAATAATAGAAGGTATAGGGTCAGCTACACCAGAACAGGTTGCTATGCATTATACTTCCTAGGAATATTGTACATGTGAAAATTACACGCTAATATAGTTATCCCTTTCTTCCTCACTCACCCCTTCTCCAGAGCAGGTCTGATTGTTTGCTCCCACCGGACACGGCTTGATGTGAGTCAGAGCAGAAATAGACGTACATTTTTGACCTTGACATACCTGGAAGGGGGGAGGGGGGGAAGAAAATTTTTACTAATGTTTACACATGTGTACATACGTTCATGCACATGGTTACTAATGTTTACACATGTGTACATACGTTCATGCACATGGTTGCTTGTATAAGTGAGTGTGTGTATGAGTGATTATTGGACACAATTCTTTATTTATGGCTTTATGCATACATTCTGGCTTCCTCCTTACAGTGACTGGCTTCCAGTATGTGTGACTGACCGGTTTGGTGCAGTACAGATTTATCAACCTTTCAGAGGTGACATGTGCAAGTGAATATACCTTAGACAATCACTTGAGATAAATGTGTACTGTTAAACGTACTTTACTTCTCTTCCAAAGTTAGATTCACATGTACCATGTAATAATGGGCTCTCCTAAACTGACACAGTGGTGCAATTGACCTGTACAATGGCTCTAGGCTATATAGGAAACACAATAACATAATGCACACATGTTGGTTGATAAACGCTGAGGAGCTAGACCTTGGGCATAAAATACATGTATTCACTCCTAAAAGGTGAATATGAGTTTAACATGAATTGAGCAATCTGATTGGATGGTTTGAACAATAAAATATGCAATTACTTTCTTATCTCAATTTTCCTGAGTAGTAGTAAAGAATAAGCCATTCTGACTATTGGAATGACCAGTAGTTCCCGACAAAAAGCACTGCCAGCTAAAAAAGAATTGATAGCGTCTTGCTCGCTCGCCGAAAATTGCAATTATAAAAGTCTTCTCATAGGTTCCTTTCCCCCCCCAATGCCTTACCGAGTTATTGCCACACTTGGTGCCATCATCGACCAAGCCTAGACTGAGCGTGTCAGCAGTAGCAGGATGAGTAAAGGAGTGACATGAGCCCACAGGCAGTCTCACATTGACGGGCGTGTAGCTACGACCCACGAGGTCTTGGTTCAGAATGCCCAACTCACAGTGTAATTGACCACAAGTGACATCCTCTGCTCCACATGGTAAGTAGCTCGTGCCAGAGGAGCCACAGTTGCCGCTAGCAATGCCACCAACATTCAACCTCGAGTAGCATTCATCCAGTGCATTCCGGGACCCTGGTGGAATTATAGAAAATACAACAAAACAAACACAAGGATAAAAGTGTGGATTGAAAATATGCACGTAAAAAGACAAAATGGTCGAACAAAGAATTGAAATAGTTAAAAACAACAGTGAACCCACATAATAATAACAGGAAACCAAGTATAAGATGTTATATAACTACAAACTCAAAACGTATAAAACACACACACACACACTTCACACACACACAAACACATGCACACACAAACACATGCACACACCACTCAGTTTATGGCATACCAAAGTAGAGCTGGCACTGGTTGTCTCTAGTACGACATTGTCCTTCATAACACACAGCCTCCTGGTTCAGGCAAGAAGTGGTGTCCTGTTTATACACGTCTCTCGGGCAGCGTGATGAATCTCCTTGGCAATATTCCGCAATGTCACACTCGTTGGAAGCGTTGCGACACACGGAGCCTCGAGGCAAGAACTGGCACTGCTCAGAGCAACACTGTCCCATACTGCACTGAGCACCTGCCACCAGTTGACAGGTACGAGGATTACAACATTTGTCTGTGCACTCCTGCATGGAATAATACATTCACATAATGTAAGGTGAATGTGGAAGCCATCGCTTCAAGCTCCGACTGCACTTTAGGCTAATTTGCAATTGTGTGACATTATAATTGACTTGACCAAGCCAGCTGCTATTTGTGCTATAAAAACACATCACTGGTCAGTTACGAGAGTTGAAATATTTCAAAACATTGAACCCACATTAGTGAAAACGTGGCAAGAAGCACTACACACACACACACATATATACACAACAGAAATAACATAAGAGAGTAACACTCATTTTTTTTTTTAACCATAGCCATTTCAGTAATCCTATTCTGTTAATGGTTTAGGCTTTCCATAGGGTATGCAGTACATATAGACACTCACTCACCTCCACACTGCCACAGTCACACACTCACTCACCTCCACACTGCCACAGTCACACACTCACTCACCTCCACACTGCCACAGTCACACACTTCCTTTCCTTCTCTTATCCCGTTCCCACATATGGGATCTCCAACTGTCTGAGATGGAGAGTTTAACAAGCATGTGCCCAGATTTCGACGGATGGCATTATTCACAACATTCACACTGCAGGAACTCCAGGAGGTGGCCGGAGGTGTTGTGGTGATGGCTGCCATAATGCAACGACCTGAGCTGTCAGTACATGTGCAGGAACCTAAATACACACCATAACCATCAATAGTAAGTAGCTTGCCTCTAAATTATGAAAAAGATGGTAGTTTTGAGAAGACCATTTACCTAATTTATATAGTACATGCACTATGATTGGTATGCTGACGAAATTCTGCAGCAAATACATTATGTAAAACTTGGAACTGCAGAGATAGCAACACGGCACAGATCTCTAAGTGCTTTATAACAACTAGTTTACACCAAATTACACTGAAGTACGTCACACTGCACTTGAGTTCCCATCTCTTACTGGTGTCATGTTCCATAGAGAGGATGTGGCCCAGTTCATGAGCAGTAATGGTAGTGATGGTGCCAAAGAACCTCTTGTTGCCATCCTCGGTCATCCCCACAGATGCCTGACCACGGCATATCCCACCCACATATGCGTAACCTAGAGTGTTGCCTGGCAGGTCCTCATTTCTACACACAAGCACATGCAAGCACTATAGAGAGACATGTGCTTAGGAATAGAAGCATGTTAGAAATGGAATAGAATTTAGAAGTGGAATGGAATATAATTTAGAAGTGGAATGGAACGGAATTTAGAAGTGGAGTGGAACAGAATTTAGAAGTGGAATGGAACGGAATTTAGAAGTGGAATAGAATGAAATTTAGAAGTGGAATGGAATAGAATTTACAATTGGAGTGGAGTTGAGTCATACTAATAGAAAGCTCTGAAGTATTGATTAGAGATAAGTCTCACGTGATGAGCATGGTACTGTCTTGCTCAGTAGTGATGGTCGCCACGTATTCTGAGAATCTGCTCAAAGTCGTGTCCAGGTTGTTGTCAGGGGGGAACTCCATCTTGTTGCCCCGTGTCCAGGTGATGGTTGATACCACTGCCACTCTGATATTCAATTGGCGAAAGAACTAGTGGACAAGTATTAATGATGATGATGATGATTATAATGATGATGATAAAATAAGTATCATATCATTAGATAATACTAATAGTAATAGCTGTAGATAATAATAATTATGAGGGACTAAGAACATTCATTATATAATTAGAATTACACTATGTAGATGTTTATTCAGTTCAGTGAGAACATGAAACATGCAGCTGTTGGAACAGGCTTTAGAGGAAGCTAATGAAAAGCAAACAATTTCAGTATAAGCCTGACCTTGAAAAATACATTGTATTCCTATTACTTAACTGTTGTTGTTGCTGCTACCAATAATGATAACAATAATAATAATGATAATAACAACTATAGCAATAATAATGATCGTGTCATAATTACAAATATTTTTCCTATCATTGTGTCCTCACCCTATCAACAACGTTGGCAATTTCCAAGTCCCTCAGAACTACAGCAGTCAGGTTTCTTCCAAACGCCACATACTGCAAGACAACGAATTCGCCGTAACAAAATGCCACAAAGCCCCACCTCCCAAAGCCACACCTCCCATACCTGGCTGTGGTCGTTCACCATTGTCCACTCCACAGTGCGCACTACGGCCTGACGTCGAACCTGCCCACGACAATCAGGTAGACAAGCATTGATAATTAAAGAGACGCTTTGGGAAGAAAAAAATTCTTACTCGACCATGGGAGAAGCTGGAGGAAGCTGATACAAAACTGTCGACAGGAGGGAGTGACTTAGTTTTTGAACAAGCACCTGGAAGTGAGAAAACAAACAAAAAACAGTGTTGTTGATGTTTGTTAGACTAGATATAGGTATATTTGGTTTAGGTCACGAGCAGTGTATTGTTTGTTTCACTTATGATGGCTATCAGATCAGCAATCAAATCGTTTTAATTAATAACAAATGACTAGTGATCTATTTTTTCAAAATATTTTTGGAAGCACACGTAACACTCCTCAATATTATTTTACACTTTGTGTACTAAATTAATCAGGCCATAGTGAAGACAAATCAAACTCTAACAACTATACACATACCACAACTGGCATTTGCTTCAGAATATCCAATATACAACTTGTGTCTGTCTGAAATCTGAACACGCACAACACAAGCATAATATGATACGTGTACATATGCACCAACAAACATACAAACACCAACACATCAACTGAAACACAAACTCCCAATGTTGTCCTTACAGCAGCATTGCCATTGGCTGAGGGTTCAATATAGTAATAGTCCTCTCTCCTGCCAGGGTCACCATACACTCCTCTAGACAGTCAAAATATAGTCTGATTAGGAGAACTAAAATATTCATTAAACATACCTGAATCCTTGGCACGTGCTCAGTGCCACATGCCAGTCTGGATGACCCTCCACAGATCCATGATAGAAGCAATTTGGATGTCCCTAAATATAACACACAAAAGTCACTTTAACAGAATATTGGGATTGGAGGAAATGGAAGGAGGAGGGGGAGGGAGTTCTGTGGATTTTTCCTCTTTTTTTTTTTCCTGCCAAAAACTATTGTGCAAGCATGCACACACATACACACATACACACACACAAACACACACATACACACACAAAGTATATAGTAGGCATACAGAAGACAGACCTGTTCCTAAAACATACTCTTCATCACCTGCCTCACCAATGCTCAAAGACAACCTAAGGAAGTATAGCAGCACAATAGAGCTGTCTTCAATATTTGCTCATAGTTGGGATAGCTCAACACTTCCTAAATCTCATCAACAATGGCCGAACAAGCCAATTACTATCCCAGATTAGTCAGCATATTAGTTTCCTCAGTTATAACTGATGTTTTTACAGCCACAACAACAACATCGTCATCACTGTGCAATAATAGCCTATAGTGAGTGTGTGTGTGTGTGTGTGTGTGTGTGTGTGTGTGTGTGTGATTTATTATGACTTCAGTGGGGGTGGGGGGTGTAAACATCCTGCTCATTTGGTATGTACGTACAGTTTGAAAGTGTTACGTGTGCAAGCATAGCAACACCACGACAGCATCACTTAGCTGGAGGTATATTGAATTGGTTAAATTTCCTACCACATGTTGCTCTAAATGCAGTATGGCTATACAACAAAAATCTCTGTACTTCCACTTGAAGATACATTGAAGTGGTGAAAAGTGCTTAAAATTGGCCAGCATGGAAGCAAACTAAGCCTACTTATGCCACATATTGCATTAAGCACATTCTAAGCAAAGTCGCTAACATTCACGATAGGAAGAGAGGAGTCAGCAAAGATTAAGTGCCAACTGCCACATATAATATTACATATTAGAGTCAACATTTACACTTTTGACATACATACTTCTGAGATGCTAGATCCCTTAGCTACGTATATAGCAGACCAATGTGCATAGTTTTCCTGTTTTTAGATGCATGAATCAGGCCTTCAAATTCTAAAGCAAAATGTTTAAAGACTCTAAAGATTGATGAAATTATTATTAAAGATTTGTCAAAACAAATGCGGACAGCAATAACACAAGAGTGCTCACTTGCTCATATCTGTGCTCCCCGTTTTCATCCTCATAATGGCTGACAAAATGTGGAGGTATCAGGTGACTATGAAACATAAACAAAAACAACAACCATATACACAGCCTCTGAGTGAAGTGGCCTAAGATGTGCATGCTATGCACAAATACACAGTGTATAGTGTGTGCAGTGGTTTTTCCTTTCCTGAAACTAACGTATGGTATCTACTAAATCCTTCATTCCATGTAACCATATTTAGTTTACTCAGATCCTATCTTAAGATAACCAACCAACAGCTGTCACAATCAGATTTATACAATACAAAATATGAGTTCTATTTTAATTACTGTTGGATTAAAAAAAAAATTTTTTAGTCACAATTCCACCACAAGCACAGAACTGGAGCTATAGTTTGATAGTCAATACTCTCCTTTTCACAAGGGGCCAGGTAGTCAATGCATTCCAACTTAATACCAAAATCCTTAAATAGTATATTCAGGAAAAAAAATTAAATTAATTATTTAATGTTCTCATGCAAACATACGTTGATCAGATTTCTCACGCAAACATACGTTGATCAGATTTCTCACATTAGTGCAAAAATTACCAATTAGCTTAGTTTGCAGATATTACATTTGAGATTCAGTTGGTGACGCTGAATTAGTGCTTCGTGGACATAATCTTGAGCAGGAGAAGAAGTGCACTGTATTTGCGCCGGTATTAGTTTGAATGTTTAATAAAGAGAGTTATCATTGAAGTAGTTCATAAGGTTGTTCAACTTATTACGTGACAATTAGGGCAATTAAAACGTAATTTGTAGTTTGTTGTGTTGTGAAACACTGGCTGGTATACTGGCAGATGTGATTGTATGTAATGAGATTGGAAATGTGATGTAATGAAAATAAGCAGTAATCCTTATATTTTGATGCTGTTACTACAGAAATATGTCTCGCTGGTTAGAAGCATACGACATGTATTATATACTTACACAGATACCCAAGAATGTCAACAATTTTCTTACTATGAAATAAACCTGGTACCATAGACCACCTCAGTTGTTAGAAAAGTTTTTTTCAAATGCCACATTTCTCAGAAATCCTTTTCAACCCTTTAAATTCTTCAGCCCTCTGCAATGTGCTGGTATCCATCAATGAAATGTGTGCACATAAATGAGTTGAACAAAAATTATAGAAACACTTTATCTGAAATTTTGAAATCCTCTTCTAATTATTAAATAGTGCTTCCAAAGAAGACCCAACCAATAAAAACATCAGACCTTGGATCTACGTAAGATAGCAGTACACATGCACACATGATGTTTACATACACTACTTGATATCTGCTGACATCTCAAACTTGCACAGGAAATGAATGTCAAACAATCAAAAATCAAAACAATCAAAAATTTGGCTTCCACAATAATATGCCTTCCACAAATATGGCTTCCACAACCCACAGGATGTTAATAGAACTCATAGGATGTCCATACATCCTGTGATTAATATGAGACTCACCCATTCAGTTCCAAGTTTAAGCGATGCTTGTTGATGTTCACAACTAGACTTGGAGGATGCTCAAACTACACACATATTTAAAACAGAGCAAAATTAAACTTTGAGGATGCTCATGCCATACATATCCAATTATAAACTAATCACGATGCTAGCTAACTAGCTAAGCATCCTTTTAGCATTTTAAAAATAAACTATTAAAAAACAAACACAGGAGCTAAGAATCACAACTTCATTTTTCAGCTATAACTACCCCTTTCAGTGTACCTTCACGAAAATACATGTATCTCCTCCACTTACTATATCAGCTGATCTTTTATGAGGAGCAATTGTTGGGAAGACGTCCACCACATCAACGAATTCTATTACATAAAATATTCTTAGCTAGTTCCTCTCCTTTAAAGTTCGAGATTTGCTTACCTGCGGCGATGACGAGCTTGACGAATACTGCAGCTATTACCAACAATCTAAACATTTCAAGCCACTCCGCTACAACTGTTCACCAATACTTCTTCACCTTTATAGCGCAAGTACATAGCTTTATACGACATCAGAGGACTTTTAAGCTTTTACCCCCGCAAGACCGATCTAATTAAATTTTGTGTAAAATCTGCCTTTTTGCCTTCCACAAAATATGCCTTCCACAAATATGCCTTCCAAGAATATGCCTTCAACCCACAGGATGTTAATTGAACTCACAGGATGTCCATACATCAAGGTGAGCTGGGCCAAGGTCATAATTAGTACAACAACTTCCAGGTAGTAGATCAATATATTATGAGAAACATGAAAACCCACTCACCACCCTACATGTGATATCTGGACTGATGATGGCTGGCTGGTGCGGAGCGAGCAACTGAAATATTAATTTTGCAATTTTCAGTAGCTAATTAGATATTACAATACATGACAGATATAATTATTTCAAGATTTATTTTCAACAAATAAATATTTTATAAGTGGAAGTTGAAATTTACACATGACCCTAACACAACCACGAATATTTTGTGCAAGCAAGCAATCACCAACATTTTAGTAAAGGAATGGGTACCTCCACATACGGTAAGGTTCCTACTTATTTCACCGATGACTGCGCAGGAGACCACAAAAATGTTAACTAACCATATCCCCAAATCATGGCTCTATGTAGAACAGCCAAGGTTCATAATAATTGTTCACAGACTCTTTCTCCGCGTAGCGGTTAGGTAAAGGGTCAAGCTACGCCAGACAGGTTAGATCAGGAGTGTTTGGTGGTAGAGTCTAATTTACTGAGCTAACCTGACCGTTCAATCTAATAATGCAGTTCATTAAAATATAACTTTAGCCATCTTCACAACCTAAGGACGATATTAATTTTATTAGCCTCCGTATAAACAATGTTATTGAGAGGGAAGTATTGAAAACTATTGCAGCATAAACATTTCAGCTAAGGTGATATGTTACACTCTCTAGTCTTTTCACTTGTGAATTAGGCAGTTTTTTTAGTTTACTGCTCTCAACTAGCTAGTTCTTAAAATATACCCTGTACAAACAATGTTATTGAGAGGAAACTATTGAAAACTATTGCACCATAAACATTTCAGCTAAGGTGATATGTTACACTCTCTAGTCTTTTCACTTGTGAATTAGGCAGTTTTTAGATTATCTGATTCTTATGTGCAAAGTCTATTATTATTAAGATGTTACTACTGGAGGTCAAAGTGTACTTGGGCATTTAATTTGGAATTATTGCTTTGTGAAGAAAAAACATTGCTCAGAGTAGACTGCTGCACTAAGTTTTCTTTTGGTCTCGAGTAAGCCCTGCTTTGTAGATTCTGCTTATAATGAAGGTGGCGCATCTGAACTAGCATAGCAGCTGATTTACCAACTGCTAGTTTTCACATACAACCTGCTTTTATATAAGGATCTGTAATTTAACTATAAATATCACATGCCAAAGTTGTAAACTGTACAATAGAAGATAGAGTACCACACAAAGAGGGTGACATCAAGATAAGTGCAATAATCACTATGGATTTTCTTATATATTTATATTTTCAAATATTCAATGAATGGAGAAGACTTGCTCTGCTGCGGCTTAATAAAATTCAATGAGAAACCTCCAGACTCTTGGGATGTGGATTAGAGAGTTAAAGAATTTTAATATACTCAGCAGTGGATTTCCCTTCAAATTCATAGGTTGGTTGGTAATGATTTACAATTTCTTGTCAATTTTGATGTAGCTGTGTTGCTCGAGAAGTGAAACCGTCTAGCATAATTCCCAGATGACTTGCTGACTCTGAGCCTTAGCTGATAGTGCTACCAGTATTTCAAATTTTCCCATTTTGCAGTATAATAACTGAGCGGCCAACATAAACCCAGCTGCATATCCTACTTTATGACCACATTTCTAAATGTTTGTGTTCTTCTGTTGTATAAGGAAGGGAGAAAAAAAACTTATAGCTAAACTATAACTTAACTTTATAGTTATTGATTATTTATTCTTATTAAAACAAACTGTGCCATGAAGTTGTTTATGTATTTAATTAATGTACTGTAATTATGATATTGTATCAATAATATTTCCTTTTTTTCAATTAAAATCTAACACATATTATGGTGTTTGGGTTTACATAGCAAAAAAGTATCCTGGAAAACCCACTTAAACAATTATATCTTTCACACCATCACAAGATAGCTATGGTGCAAGAAATTCAAATGGTTTCACAATTTTGCCCCCTATTCCTGGCAAAATGTAATAACTAAAACAATGGTCTAGTAGTTGCACCTTCCCTGTCTCACCTTTTATCTTATTTGTTAAAGTTTTTTATTAGCTATAGATTTGCCTTGTGTAGAAACTATAAAACAAATGCCAAAATAGTGTTTTGCTAAATCTGTAGCATAAATGAATGATTAACAACCCCATTCAATGAGTTGACTGAAGAAAAGAAAAAAGGTGCGAATAGTACAGTCATTTGATAAGTCCAAGTTTTAACTTCACACAAAGCTATCTAGCCTCGTATCAAAGTTCTTTCTATGTGTTTTGATTGCTCCTCTCCTGTTGATTTAACACTATCTGCGGAGTTAGAACTTTACCAATCCTTCAACTGGAGTTTGGCCTACAAGGTTACTGATTCATTACAGCCAGCCTGACTGCTACAGCTGTACGGAGGAGTGACAGGTGTGACTCTTGCAGTAACAGGTGCGACGTGTGAGGATGCATGGGTGTGGATGACATAGATAAGTAAATATTGGGGAAGGAGAGATGGTTGCGTGAACTGCTGACAGCTGAAGCCACACCTCCCTGCTGCTGTTGCTAAACGGTTCAATAAATATCATGAGTAAAAATGATGATCATGATCATCATCATGATGATGATCATCATCATCATCAGTCACTTTTGTTCTTTTTATATAGGGATGCTGCAAAATAAAGCTAAGATACAACTAAAAAGCTTTTTTTTATATAGTCCTGTGGAGATGTCACTAACAACTCTACCAGTTACAGACTCACCACCTTAATTTTCACTCAGCACATCAGCAATATATCGTAGCTCAGCAATGCATCCTTCCAGCCTTCTATTTTGCTCCTGTAAAATCTCCACCCTATGCCCTGCAGAGCTGTGTTGCCGTGCTTCAGAGCAAGCTCTTTGCTGTCATCAGTTCCATCTCCATCAATTTAGGATTCATTCAGCATGTGACCAGTAGGAATCCTCTGATGGTGCTCCTTCATCTGCAAGCATGATATGAGAAGACTAGCTCTTAGAGTCACAAGAAAAGGATACATATACCATTTAGCTAGCTCCAAGTCTGATAATGTTTAAATTTTAATTTTTACCAAATAGCTATACAATTAATTTGCTATACAATTAATTTGCTACAATTTCTAGTTAATGATCTAACATAAATATTTGGTTTAAAAAAGTGAAACCCATATAGATTTCTGTAAAGCTTCAATTATCAAGCAAACAAAATTTTTATCGTCGATTTTAAAAGCTCAACACACAATAATGAAATACAACAAACGTTGATTCTACTTATACTGTCATTTCTAATGTAACTCAACGATGTGCCTGTTGCTATGATTCATGTGAATATAAGTTAGTTTCCTGATGCACCTACTCCTGTGATTGAGATATCTGATGTGATTGAGATATCTGATGTTACTGTACCACCTTGATCGTGTGATCCTTTTTGCTGCAATTTTAAGGTATTGACAACTAGCTATCTATCTTTGATCTGACTTGTTGTCAAGGAGTAGAAATTGGGGGAGGGAGTGGGTGGGGGGCAGAGGGGCCATTGGCTCCTCCAATAATTTTAAATGGGAAATGATGGTGAGTTCTTAATGTGTCTTCCCTGTTCAATATGGAACATAATACATCTTGTAAATGTATCAGCATTAAATTTCATGATGCGATAAGCTCACGAATTCAAATTGATTTGCAAAAAACCAGTAAAAATATGAACTTCTTATCATAATGCCATGTATTATACCAACTACAGGACTCAGTGAGTACTCACAGCTGTCATTATGGCAAATCAGTTGTCTTCAGCTTCTTGGGTTAAAAAAAGGAGAATTGATAGTTCTGGAAAATTCATCATTTTTTATGCCATGTTGATGCATATTCTCAAAGGCAAAATAGATATCTCAAAGAGACAGACATAGCTAGGTAAGAGATTTAGCTATAGAATAGAATTAAAGGTAATTGTTTTCTGGATCAATTTTAATGAGTGCAATCTTTTCTATCGTTTATTTTCCATCCAATATCACTATTTCTTTATTTTTTATGTATATTTTTTTCCATGAAAAATCAAGGTGGTTTTCATGAGTGCTAATTGGCATGTAAAACATGGTGCCCCCCTCCCCTTATTGAAGCCACTTCCATCATCCCTGCATTGTATCATTAGTTGTAAAGTTAAAGTACTGTAATTGTTTGTTTGTGGTTGATGTTATCACTTCTTTTGTGTGTCACTGTTATATAAGTTCGTGTCCAGTCAGTTCAGTTAGTTCTCTGTTATAGCCCATGGTGTGTGTATGACTATAAGATTGCACATAGCGGCCACATGTGAGAAACTGGTGGCAGCACAACTATCTTTGAGACAGGAATTGAGCCTAGATTGAGTGCCCCTAAACTCTCCTTCACCCAATTTCCCACAATTAAGTCAAGAAGTACAAATTAATGACTCAAATCAGATACATTGATGTCATCCTAAAGAGTGAGGAGTGGGCTTCCTCCATTGCAATAGAGGAGAACAAATTAGACTTTGAAATTTAACGTATAGCTGCATAAGTGTTAGTGATATTTGAGTACATATCTTTTAAGATTAAAAGGAGACTGGTGATAGACGAAGAAAGGGGAATTGGTAGATCTGAGGAAGGAAGCCATCATAATATTCACGCTGTTCATTTGCATCTTGTACTGTGGTGGAGAGATGACGGGAGGAGGGGCAGTGGAAGCAGTTTCCCCCAACTTTCAAAACTGAGTGGCAGGGGGAGGGGGGGTGTGTTTTTCAATTTTTAAAGTCCTATGTACATGATGTGTAATGTGAACTACAAGCAGCAATTAATTAATGCAATATTGTATTAAATTTGATTACTAAGCAAAACTACTCGTGTATGAATTACACATTATCAGATTGACAGTGTTGCAAAAGAGCTCCAGATTCTGATTTAAATTTAGTTACCAGTATTGTTTGAAGAGTATAACAAAAGTTCTACTGGTCATTTATCTGCAATCTGGTACAATTATTACGTAGCTACAAAATACATTAAAATAATTTTTTTTAAACACAAGCAATCAATGTTTTAACAGTTAATGTAATCTAAAGATGTTTAACGAGTGTATATTTCGACATCTGTAATGATAAGATCTTCATTAGAAAGACTTCCAGAGAGACACAGTCGAACTTCTATTGGCTCACTAGTTGGTTCAGGAAGAGATACACAAAACTAGGGAGGATTACTAAACTTGCAACAAGTGTTTGGATCAGTGCAGTTTTTACCATCCCAAAGTATATTAGGATAAGGAACTTCTCTAGAAGCACCTTGGGTGAACCCTAATTCACAGAAATAGTTATTTCCCGTAAATGATGGTAGCTTGTTCATGTGTGGCCAGTCAGTATCACTGTGAACGCAGCTGCAAGTGTGAGAGGAATAAATGCCAGTGTCATCATCTGCAGACACAAATGTCCAAATGTGTTTACGTAATCCTGGAGCCCATAAGTTACTGAAACTCCATCTACATATGACCGTTCAATGCTATTAATGCCATTAATGGAATTAAGAAAAACATCAGGGTCCCCTCTACTACAGGTGTGGGAACAAGTGTTAGCCACCCACCCTGACCGGTATGTACATTTGTCGCGGCCTTCGTGAGGGTTTCAGGATAGAAGTCGTGGCCGAGTACTTGGAGAAGGAGAGTAACCTGGGTAGGATGCTGGGTCTGTTCACATCACCAGCTGAGCTCCCGAAACTGCAAATTAACAGATTTGGCATGATCCCTAAAGGGCTGAACACCGGGAAATTTAGGCTCATCACGGACCTGTCTTTCCCACCAGGGCAGAGTGTGAACGACGGAATCGAGCTCTGCTCGCTTGTCTATACATCAGTAGAGAATGTGGCAGCTCAAGCTGGTAGGTTTGGTCGTGGAGCACTGCTAGCCAAGGTTGATATTGAGGCAGCCTATCGCCTCATTCCTGTCCACCCACAGGACCGTAAACTCCAGGGCATGAAATGGAAGGGGGCGATCTTCGTTGATCCCATGCTCCCATTTGGCTTGAGATCGGTGCCCAAAATATTTAACGCAGTGGCAGACGCCCTCCACTGGCACCTGGGACAAGCAGGAATCCAGTACCTGTTTCACTACCTGGACAACTTCATAATGGTAGCCTCACCCAATTCTCCCGACTGCCAGAGGTGGTTAGAGACCCTGCTGTCAGAGTGCTGCAGACTCGGGGTACCCATAGCATCCCATAAGACAGAAAGACCTACTACAACCCTGACATTCTTGGGTATCGAGATGGACACCATCAAGGGAGAATTGAGGCTGCCAGGAGAGAAGTTGGTGAGGTTGCGGGGAGAGTTAGAGGAGTGGAGCCAGTGAAAGGGCTGTATTCGCAGGGACCTGGAGTCACTGATTGGGCAGCTCAACCATGCTTGCAAGGTTGTTAGACCGGGTAGATCATTCCTGCGGCGTATGATAGACCTGCTTCACACGACACATCGCCCGCGCACCAGCAGGACACCTATCAGGCTCAACCAGGGCTTCAGGACTGATTTGGCATGGTGGCGAGAATTCCTCGCCCAGTGGAACGGAGTATCTTTCCTGTTCCCTCCCTCCTCGCTTCCCAAGGTCCATCTATACACAGACGCATCAGGATCTTGGGGTGGTGCAGCCTGGCAGGGTGATGCATGGCTGCAGGTCCGAGTTACTTCCTATAGTATTGGCATCCCAAGCGTGGGGGGAATCATGGAGAGGCTGTCAAGTTGTGTGCCACTGCGATAACCAGGCAGTGGTGGCTGACCTGAAGTCGAAGTCAAGCCGGCACCGGGAGATGATGCACTTGCTTCGGTGTGTTGTATTTGTTGAAGCCATTTTTGGGTGTATTGTTTCCCTGGTTTATATTAACACTAAATCAAACCACTTGGCCGATGACTTGTCACGAAATAATGTAGTCTCCTTTCTATCGAAGGTCCAATTGGCGCAAGTCCACCCCACACAAATCTCCCTCCTGGAGCTACTGCTGGATCAAGAGGCGGACTGGACTGCTCAAGCTTGGCGGCAGCGGTTCAGTCATACCACCTTCACGCTGGCCTAGCCAGTTCAACCCACCGGACATACAAGAGTGGACTGAAGCATTTTTATGAATTCTGCACACAGTAAAACATCACCAATCCATTCCCTGCATCTGAGCCATGTCTATGTTATTTTGTGGCATACTTAGCCCAGAAGGGACTGGCCCCACAGACATGCGGCACCTACCTGGCGGCCATGAGGAGTGCACAAATCATGCTCGGGCTCCCGGACCCTAGGGAGCAGTCATCTTACCTCTACTGAAGACAGGCCTTGAAAGGGCCCAGTGGTCGCCAGGTCCAGCTCCCGATAACATTGAAGATTTTGGCTGGGATGCATGAGTCATTGAGCCAGTCTACGAAGGTGGACAGGATTGTGCTGTGGACAGTAGCCTGCCTGACCTTCTTTGGTTTCTTCCGCCTGGGTGAACTCCTCCAATCATCGGGGTCATCGTACGCAGAAGCGAGGGATCTGTCTTGGGGCGATGTTGCAGTGGACAACAGAGAGTCGCCACACATGGTGCAGGTCCACCTTAAGTCGTCGAAGTGTGACCAGTTTGGCCAGGGAGCTGATGTGGTTGTGGGGAGGACAGGTGTAAGTGTCTGTCCAGTAGAGGCCATGGCTCAGTATCTGAGAGTTAGAGGTTCGGCGCCTGGCCCCTTCTTCATCGACTCAGCTGGCAAGGCCTTGGTGAAGAATTTGACAACAAGGTGAGAGATATTCTGGATGGTCTGGGAGTGCCACCAAGCCAGTATGCGGGCCACAGCTTCCGGATAGGCGCAACCACTACAGCAGCATTAATGGGAATGGAAGATTCCACCATCCAGACCTTTGGGGAGGTGGCATAGCGCTGCCTTCTTGAGATACATTCGGATTCTTAAATCTCATCTGGCAGGCCTCTCAGCCAGGCTAGCTGGGAGAGACACTCGACTGTCATGTTTGTCACCCAAACTCAGATATGTGTATGCATGTGTTGTGAGTGTCTGCAGTTTGTGATGGTGATTTGTGTTCTCTAGCAAGTAGTGGTGGGTTGGGTCCTAGGTGGGGGATGCTGGCGAACAGAGGCCTCACAACTGGAATAAAGGGGGGAAAGGGAGGCTTGATGTGGACACCCAGGTATGTTCTATTTACCTAACATACTAGTGTTATTCCAGCTTTGGGGTGATGTGGGCTGGCCACCACCAACCTACATCCATGGCCTCAGCACCCCCATGGCCGACACCCGGCCATGGGGCTTTGCCCCCCAAAGCATAGTTAAGCCCCCGGTAATCAGATTAGCATCACATGCGAGAAATACGGCCGGGTAGAATGCTCACAGGGGCAGCCAGCCTGGCCTGGCCAAACTCTAGTAGTGAGGTAAGAGATAGTCTGGTGAGACAATCCCGTGTGTATGTAGGCGACAATGTTAAATGCTATTTAACAGCATTGGAAGCGGGTCACCCTATCCCTGGCGCCCGCACGGCAAATGGCGCAGGCGGGATGATAGCATGGGCATGCGGGTTATGAGACACGTGTAAGAGATTAGCAGCTGGCAGTTCACAAGTTGACGTGAGTGTAGTCTGATTAGACCCACCAGCCACCCCAGTCACCTCCTCCTTGGCTTACATACCGTATGCTATTATACCGCACAACTAACGTTAGCCACAGGTGTGAAAGGGGTAGAGATAATGTATCCACCACTTAGTGGTGTGATAACCAGGCTGGCCTCAGCACCCCCATGGCCGACACCCGGCCATGGGGCTTTGCCCCACAAAGCATAGTTAAGCCCCCAGTAATCAGACTAGCATCACGTGCGAGAAATACGGCCGGGCAGAATGCTCACAGAGGGGCAGCCAGCCTGGCCTAGCCAAACTCTAGTAGTGAGGTAAGAGATAGTTTGGTGAGACAATCCCGTGTGTATGTAGGCGACAATGTTAACCCTACATGTGATATCTCAACTGATGATGGCTGGAACAACAATAAAAATTTGCCTTCACAAATATGCCTTCCACGAATATGCCTTCCACAAATGTGCCTTCCAAGAATATGCCTTCCACCACAGGATGTTAATCGAACTCACAGGATGTCCATACATCCTGTATAAGGTGAGCTGGGCCAAGGTCATAATTAGTTAACTACAACAACTTCCCTAACTCAGGTAGTAGATCAATATGAGAAACATGATAACCCACTCACCACCCTACATGTGATATCTGGACTGATGATGGCTGGCTGGTGCGGAGCGAGCAACTGAAATATTAATTGTGCAATTTTCAGTAGCTTATTAGATATTACAATACATGCAGATATAATTATTTATTTTCAACAAATAAATATTTTATAAGTGGAAGGTGAAATTTAAATTCTCTTCTTGGCCACATACACAGTCCCAGTTGGAACAAGACCATATTCTAACAATGAAGCAGAATGGTCGTCCAACACTCGTGGAGGAAATGTTGTCTTCAGAACACACTCACCAGAAGAAGTCATTCTGCGCCAAAAGACATTGCTCAGTGATAAATTAGCTACTAATGTACAAAATAATGACACCATTATTCTAAAACATTTAAGCAAAGTGTCATGTGTGATTCACCCTGAGTACCTACCCTTGCTTGATTAGGTGACTCCAAAGATCTTCAACAGTCTCAGAGTATTTCATTTTCAAAATATAGGTCTATAATAACAAATGAGGGTATTATGAGTATGCAGAATAAACACTACTCACAAAATAATACTAACTATAGTTAATTGATTGATTAACTGTGTTGTTAGTTCAGAATTACTAGATATGTTTTTATAAACCAGAAGCATAATTCTACATCTCCACACACTGAAAGGAAAATTATTGTTTTGACCAGTAGCCCCTTATCTACCAGTGAAGCCAATTGCTCTGGAGTATGTGCACTAATCACTACTGTCAGCACTTCAAGTTTTAGCTACTGGTTTCTATGGTGGCTTTTTCGGGCCACTTTCTTCCATCCTATTTCCATCCTACTGCCTAAAATTAAAATGTGATTAATATTATTATACTAAACCCTTGATGCCAAGCTACAGATGGAAGAACGTTGCTATAGCTAGAGCCAGCATCAAAGCATAGCACATACAGAATATGAGATTCTCCAATTTACTACTGGAGTAAAAGCAATTGTGCATGAAGTTTTTAAACATTATTGAAGTGTTACCTATCCGGCTATCCTAAAATAAGACTATAATATTTAGCGTTAATCTTTCAGGCGGTCTCATAATCGTTCTTTTTGCTAGCATAACCACTAGTTGCTGTAAATGAACTATTTTGCTTTAAATTCTGCCAAGAAAAGTGGAAAGCCGAAGTCTGTCCTCTATACTCCAGCAATTGAAAGGTGGAGAGCAACTAGTTGAAAATAAGCACGCTCAGTACGATGGAAATAAGATGGAAGGCGGGTAAAGTACGATGGAATTAGAATGGAGGTAGGATGGATTACGATGGAAGTGTGAATTACAATGGAAGTAGGATGGAAATAGGACAGAAGGAAGTGGCCCAAAAAAAGCCACCATAGGTTTCAGGGGATTAGGAAGCCAGATCTTATTGGTGCGTCCATAATAACCACACCCACTAGCCACACCCACTCATTATTTAAGTAATGAATTTTATTAATAGAAAAGACAAAACAATGGTTTTTCTAGTCTATGCTCTGCATATCTAATAAATTCAAATGACACTGTAATCACACCAAACAATTCAGTACTAGATTTTATTATAAAGCAAATGATTCTTATAACAATCAGTAAGTTCATTCAAATTAAAATGTTATTATAGTTTTAGCTATTATGTAGAGTGTATGTATCATATAGCTACTTGGACAAATAAAGCAAACAGTATAATGTCAACAAAAAACTTAAAAAACTGAATCCTTCATAATTAGAACTTACAAATGCCTGCCATTTGTGGCAGTCTTAGTTAGTTTGTTTGTTTTTATTCAAATACGTGCGACAAATATCTGAATGGGAAGACTCCTAGTAGTGCTAAAATAGTCATTTTGCAGACCAACATTGCTGGAAGGATTTCTGAACTATGTTTGTTTTTCCAAAAAACCGCTTTGGAATAGCAAACAAAGGACCAGGATGGTCTGTAGTTTCATAAAAATCTTTCAAATGGTTCGATATTAGCTATCTAATCCCAGCAGAAGTCATTTCAACTGCTCGATTTCGACCACTTAAAGTTCAATAACGAGCATAAGTTCAGGTAAAGAGTAGAAAAAAAGATAGACACGCCCCTTTTTTTAAAATATTGGTGCGGCCATGGCTGCTAGGCCGCATCTGTTCCGACGCCCCTGGGTTTCTTTTTAGACTTTACCAGTATAGGATCCCAACTAGCTTTCCCAAGCTATGCATATGTATAAGCTTGTATTATAATGTATGTATGCCTTGGATGGTGAATCACACTGTAAAATTATAGCGTGAAAACCCACCAAATTCACACCAAACTGGTGGTGTGAATGCCCACCATCAATGCATAGCGTGTCCTTCACACTTTTCAGCTAGCATGAATTCACACTCAAGGGAATGAGCAATTACCAACATGAACCCTTTACCGAACATTAATTATATTCGCATGCAGGCACAAACCAATGTTGTGTTGTACACTAGTGTGCAAGTTATTAATATTGGATAGCTCACAAAGATTTAGGTCCTCTGATTAATGAGCTCTGTGATTCAGGCACAGACCATTCACCAATCTTTTTTAATGTTGATATAAATATATTATAATTGTGGTATAATTTATCATTAATAAAAGTATGAGTTCACACGTTGTTTAGGGTGTGAACTAACACTTAATTTGGGACATACTTCACACCAAAATGACAAGGTGTGCACATCACACCATATTTTGGTGTGACTTATTGTTGCACATGATTCACATTTAAGCATCTACTTCAACTTCACTTTAAAGATGGCTACCTGTTCTCCTGATTCAGCCTTGACCTTTATTGTTGTTATGCGTGAAGGTGTGGGTGGTCTGGCACCTTCAGATACTTCCAATCTTGTCTTGAGTTCCTCCAATACTGGAGTGTCCACCAGATGAACACCAACTCCTGAGCAGTCACTAGTCTAGAAAAAAATTATACCAACATAGAACCAAGGAATAAAAATGTGGTCAAATTCTATCACCCACCACACTTAGCTACTAATATATCTCTGACTCAACTGCAGGTGGGATAGGAGCAAGTCAAAAAATGAGGGAAGGGAGAAGGGGTGGGGGAGGGGGGAAGTTAACTAGCTAGGAACATTCATAGTACAACTCATACTAGGATGTTCTAAGATGCATTCTGACAGGCACGTTTAACTCAATTACTTGTCAACAGTATTCCAGAAAACATAAATTAAAGAAATAATTTTTCTCTCTTGGAGAAAGCTACTTGCATGTCACTATGGTAAAGAATGGAACTGGGGCCACCATAATTTCTATTGCTCTTTTTTGCCTCCTTTTCTAATACCCTTGTGGAGATTTTAAGACAATGGCTACACTCATACTATATTGTAAAAGGCTCCGTTGTAGCTATCTATACCTTGAAAATGTCTCTGACTCCAGATTTTATCTCCATAACTCTACCATGCTTAATGACAGACTCAGGCAATTTAGAAAGGAACTGTTCTGCAGACATCTTGTGACCGGGCAATTCTGAAGTAACTTTCATCCCATAGGGAAGGTTTCTGAGCTCTTTTCCAGCTGGCAGAAGTCTTGATGGACCATCACAACCACCTAAGGCATGCCCAGTGCCATGAAAACATTGCTTCTTATGACCTTCTTGAAACCAAGTGTCTCTTCTATCCTGGACAATAATGGGGATACCATTCGGGTAACGATGCTGGAGTTCAGATGGAAAGTAGCCTTCATTGAGATCCAAAATAAACTGCCTAGTTGAAGGTTCAGCAAATGAGCGAAATGGGCCACTGTAGAGAACTATTCCATTGTTGAACAATGTAAGTGGTATGGTTTCCTGATCCTATATGAACAATTAGCAGAAGTGTAAATTATTATGTAATGTATACATGTATTTGACCAAGTTTCCATAATATATATAATATATATACATATATATATATTGAAATCAATAAATAATTAATAAAAGAAACAATTAATCAATTAGTTAAAACAAATCAATAAAAACTAAACAAGTAAAATTATGTAAATAAATCATAAATAACACTGAATTTTAAAACACAACCTTTATAATGTCTCTCTGAATCCACCACTCACTTGCCAAAATTACCTTTAAGGTACCTCTCTGTGATGTAGATTCAATTTTCAGACTTCCTTCACCAGCCAAACCATTTAATATATTAATATTTTTCAATACTTTGTCATAATCCACAGTGAAGCTACTGTCTGAAGGAAGTGACTCCTCCGGATGCCACAAACCTGCTTGAGGCTGTGTGTCACTGCCAGAATTGTGTGCATGTCCACTCCCAACCCACACCATTCCATAATCATTGAGGAATTCCTGCATCAATCATCAAGAATAATAGTTATCAAAAAACAAAACAAAAAATGATAGCCTCAATCAATAGCATTCTTTTCTTCATTAAAAAAAATGTCCAAGACAAATAGGTGAAGGGTAGCGAAAGTTAAACCAATCCATCCAGTTTTGTATCTCAATGTTAAGCTATTACTCAAAAACACAAAAATTATTAGACAGATCTTTGTGATATTTAGTGCACAATACATATCATGTACACCACACCTCCATTTCATCCACTTGCTTCTGAAGTGCCTGACAATGTTTCAGTAAGTGATGATCTTCAGATGAGCTTGTATCCGCATTAGCCACTCTCCGCTCTAATTCAAGTTGTGCTATTTTCTCTTCCAGTTGATGAATATGATGATTCTAATCACAACAGAAGTTAATGCTTCTTTGAGTATGTGTGTGTAACAGTGTGTGTATGCACCTCCCCCTTATAAATAACAATCTATCTCACAATTATCAAGTTCTGACCCTTCATAAAAACTAGATTGAAACTTTCTCACATAAAGGGGTCTGGAAAAAAGCAAAGGAAAAATGTGAAAAAATGCTGGGGATTCAAACCCAGGGCCACTGACTTTAGCCACCAGTGCTCTAACCACTGAGCTACGACAACCCTCGACTTCCAAGACCATCACATTTTTCCTTTATACTGTTGAGTAGTACCGCTTGCTGCAGTCTCGTACTCAACAGACCACCAATTATGTGCCATCAGAACACCTTTTCGGTGTCGACCGGAAACACCTCCCCCTCCAGAGAGGAGCCATTTATAGATTATTTCACATTATTCCTTTGCTATTTTCCAGACCCCTTTAGGTGAGAAAGTGCAATCTATATACATAACAATAAAACAATTCATGTACCTTTTCAACTATTTCTCGTTTTGATGAAAGTAGTTCTTTTTCTACCAATCGAAGTCGCGTGGCCATGGATGCTAAGAGCTCATAGTCTGACACTTTACTTTCAGACTTCTTATTTAAGTTCTTTGTTTCTATGTCATTCTGACTAGAAATCTGTGGGAGAGTAGTAGCTGATGTAGAATCTTCTTCGACCTGATGAGTTAGGTGGCTATAACAAATTAAAACATTATTTCAAAATTTTCTTGGTGCTGGTCTATTACTAAACTATAGGAACAATTCCATTGAAGAGATAGTAAATAGCTTTTGTCTAATAATTCACTAACTGCTGTCTAGACAACCAGAAGTTCTCCTATGTCTGTTTAGGTTTGTTCAGAATTATTTTAATGCTATGAAATTGCATGATAGGTAGCCTACATAAAGTCTTACTTCGATCTTCCTCGGGGCAAGGGGTTGCTTTTGGGCTTTCTTAAATATCTCCCAGCGGAACTCATTACGATTTTGTATTGTTACCAGCTCGATTCAAAGTTGTCGCCATGGCAACGGGTCGTCAATTTCCAAGACATATGATTGAAAAATGAACGCAAATAAAGACAAAGGAAAAAAGAGGAGTATATACTCCTAATGAAGCGAGAGAGGGATTGGTGGGGTGGGTTTAGAGCAGTCCGTCTACAGAGGCTGGAAGGGAAGGTTGACGGTGGAGCCACAGGCAGGCATTCCCTCCCAAAGGGCAATGGCCAGCGCATTATTCGAGCACTTGTGCTCATTGATTCCCGTCCGGTGACCGTGTTGAAAAAAAAAAAGAACAACAACACAAATTTACCTAGGGGGTCATCACTAACACTCATGTGTACCTGACTGTAGACTAGTTTATAAACCAGAGTAAGTTCCAAAATAGTTTCCTCACAATCATTTAGTTTAAAAAATTCTATTGGCATTAGGTGAACCATGTTATTCATCATATCTTTATGTGGATGCAGTGACATCAAATTGCTCAAATTTAGTTTAATACTGATCAGAAGTAGTACGATAGTCATCACGAGTCTGGCGTGGCCAATCCTTTACATTCCTTGGTAAAGGGTAGGCTACGCCAGAATAAGTCATCACAAAGTTGAAAAAGTTCGCTGTTGCAGTTGTTACTGGTAGTTTGAACATAGCTTTAATACAAATTACATCTAATTCACTGGAAGGAAAGAAACCCTACCATTTGATAACGATTTTCAGTTGAACTTTGAACTGTGACATCTATCTATCTATCTATCTATCTATCTATAATATATATTATATATATCAGCAGCAATATCTAGCTGCTACATCAATTGAAGTTGAATTGCTATGGCAATTGGTGCATTCCTAGCATGTTAGTTTGAGTTACTAGCTGAGCCTCATATGTGTTTATTTTATCATAATATTGCACCAATAGATAAATCCAATATTTGCTTGTTGTTCAATAAAATCTAGGAGGGGAGGGGGCCAAAATTATTAGTGTAAAATTCTGAGGGGCCATGGCCTCTTGGCCCCATTGGTTTGTCCACCTAAGACATTATAATATACATAAAAATTTGACGACACAAGACACTTCCACATAGATGTAGTTTTCTTCTGAAGGGCTTTGTCTCTTGTTCACTGCTAGTTGTTATTGTACCGTTGCAGTTAGGAATAAAGGAGATGAGTTAGAAACAAACGTTGTCTCCTAGTCTTATATATAATTTTGTGACTAAACCCAATAGAGATTTTACCCCCACATGCTCTTGCTGAAATGCATTTAGCCAATTTATCAGAATGTGGTAGTTCAGTTGTTTGCTATTTTGGGATCTACCCTTTTAGTGATTCACTTTCACGTTACATGTGTCCAGCTGCTATTTCAGAGACAATGATATGCCAGGAATGTTTGTGTCACACTTCAGTTTGTGAGTCCACAGGTGTTTCAAATAGCAAGTAGGAATTCCTCTCTTTGTTGTTGTGCTTTTTATTGTTGTTATGCTACTTAGTAATTTGTTGCTGCTATTTGTTGCTTAAAACAAAACATTTTATAAGTTGGTCAGCATATGAATTGGGAAACCTGCTTTCTAATTTAATCCTTATAATTCAACCAGTTACCATGCAATAATGGAAACAATTGATTATATGCTTTTAAAAAGACACACTTAACTTTGATGTTAACTGATATGCATAGCATAATCATCCTTAATTCAATGGTTAAAATTGAAAGCAGTGTGCTCTAGGTATTGCTCATATATGTAGGAGGTTTTTTTAGAAGGGAACTAACTTGACCAGTTTCGCTTGGCTTAAATTGGTAGGGGTTAATGTACACAACTTTTTACTTTGTTTGGACTGGTAGTGTGGGTAGGGCACTGTTTGTGGTGGTAGCTATGGACATTATGTTGTTTCTGTTTTGCCTTCATAGCTATGTCTGCTTAGTGTACCATGTTTGGTGATGAGAAGTATGATGTTATGAAGAGCAGTTCTCATAAGGAAACCCTATACGTATATGTCTTCGAGGGAGTTATTTGGGCGATTGTTAGCGACGAATTTTCAACTTCCCAGCCCCGCCCCTAACAGAGCTGCGTGTTGCGTGCCGCCTTGGATATAAATAAGAGAAAAGGGAGGTGTGTACGTAACAGTTCTAACCTGTATTCCAGCATGGAACAAACTACTGGTATGAAGAAACAGAGCAGCCAGGAAGAGCTGTCAATACCTCCTAGTTTTCCTGAATACAACGAGAGTTCAGATATCGAACAAATTATCGAGAATGCAAAATCCTTCGTAGGCAATTTCTATGCTCATAAGCTCAAGGAGGGAGTCACCAGCAATGACACCAGGGCATTCCATCGTTCTATCAGCCTAGAAGGAGGGAGCTTGGAGAACTCCATGGATAAAGATGGATTTCTCAGAACAGAGATTTCGGCTACCCAGCTCAATAAATTGGAGAGTGATATTTTGCCAGGTATACATATTTTATTCCTCTTAGGCCCAAATTAACATCTAATACTGCTCTCAATGGTTTTGCCAAAGTGTTTACCTTGCCATATGTCTTCTGTAAAGATTGCAGTGTAACTGTGAGGGTTAAATAGCTAGATTAAGATGAATAAATTTTACTTACACAACATCATGTCTTATGTTGAAAGCTCCCAGACTATCACTGAGACAGTTGTATGATCTGTTTTGTGATAACAATCTGAGTAGCTAGTAGTGAATTCTACTTATACACACTCACCACCAAGCAAACACAAAAATATGCGAAGGTCAAAGTACAAATGACATACATATGTCCCCACATAATATATAAACAAATATCCCCGATTTTCAATTGAGTTACCCCTGATAGTGTCTCGTTCGCTTTGCTCGCTCGCCAATAAGATTATTTCCATCATTCTGTCTAACTAAGACCCATTTAATTTTCTTTTGAGAAAGAAAGAAAAAAGATTATTCATGCAATGGAGAGGTTTCTGTACACAATATTCATATACTTTTATATTTTATATTACAGTGGCATGGTGAGGTGAATTAAATAGGGCTGCATGCATATTATAAATATAAAGAGATCTATTTCAGTTGGTAATTTTTAGCACTGGGCTGTAATGACATATAGCAATCTACCTTATCTGACACAGAAAATGCTTGACAACCTAAAAATGCTTATCCATAAAAGATCTCATAGTGATCTCATAGTGATTTTTCTGCATGTAGGTGGAGCTTCCAAAAATAGAAAAAGGTTTAATATTCTAAATCAAGCTAATTCCTTATGTATGCAGATAATATTGCAAGTAATATGTGGCTGTCAACTGTTAGCTCAAGTTGAAAGTCTATGTGCATTGTATGACACACATATCAAGAAGCTGATTTAACTATGACAAACTAAACAAACATCACATAGCAGGCAGGACCATGAATAATGTCAGTCTAAGCAAGCCTATCAGCAACAGGTCTGACACATTAATATCAAGCGTTAATTCATAGTCTTCTTGCAATCAGATGATTCCGTTGAAGCCATGCCAGTCAATTCCAACTTTGACGAGACAGCAATTTCAAGAAAAATTATATGCAAATATTGCACATTCCTACAAATTCTTTGTGCAAACTGTGTGTACTCCATAGTCAATGAACCTTAGAATGAGTGGCACATATAAGGGAACACACACACACACACACATAGTACCACATCCTTTTCTCATACTTTGTTTTCTTCTCTCAACATGTATCAAAATGAGTGTGTGTGTATGTGTATGTGTGCGTGTTGTGTGTGTCTATGAAAGATGAATCTAATCATTGATACATAAGTGCGTTTGGCAGACTGCATCAAGTTAACTAAATTACACAAGAGCAAGACAAATCACTTCACTACATATCAACATAGCAATGTAAAAATACATATTTAAGCAGTTATATTTAATGTGTTACATTCAATAGTGCTATTAATGCTACACTTGGATTTGTCACAATTTTTTTAGGAGTGGATTCAGAAAATATTCAAGTGGAAGAAACAGGCAATAATAATGTCAACATCCACACGGTCCACTTCAGACCCAAAGAAGAGATAGATTCCCCAGAAACTCCTACTCCACTGGTCATGATCCATGGGCTGGGGGGCAGTGTCGTGTCCTTCCATCTCAACTACCAAAAACTCTCAGAAGGACGACAAGTATACGGTATTGATCTGCCAGGGTTTGGGCTCAGCTCTAGAGAGGCAGACCTTCCTAGCTGCTCCACACACTCCAACGACGAGATTACCGAGGAGCTGGTATTGGAATGCGAGGACAGAGTGGTGGAATTGATAGAGAAATGGAGGCAAGAGAAACACATAGAGGAGATGATACTACTGGGACACAGCTTTGGCGGCTACATATCAGCAGTGTATGCCATGAAGCACAGAGAGCGTGTGCGGCACCTGGTGATGATAGATCCCTGGGGAATGCTGTCTAAGACAGAAACGAAAAAAGTTAGTCCAGACATTTATAAGAAGAACAACTTTGCCATTCGATTGGCAATGGGACTGTCTCGTCGATGGCATCTGAAACCCTTTGATATACCAAGAGCCGGAGGTCACACAGTTGGTAAGTAATCACACCAATCATTAGAATAATGATTACACAAAGGGTATTAAATACCACTTGCGATGTAAAATTTTTACATTGCATATATCTGTTAAAATTACACTACCTGATAGAAGGCAATATAGATGATTAATAGATGACACGAGTTTGTGCACTTTTTTACATTGTAATTAGTAAAATACTTAGATACTTTTGTTTCTTAAACTTTATGATAGTTTGTGATTGTATTCATTACTCTTACTAATGGCATCATACAATAGACAACTTTGAGGACATACCAAAGCTATATTGAGGATTAGATCCTCTGTTTCAGTATGCAGTTTCACCACTACTATGCACTGTCAATGTACAGGTGTCCTCATCATGCAAGTAGCAGTGACAAAGTCGCAACAGGAAGCCTACGGAGACGCTGTTATGAAATACTTTGTGGATGTCAACACAAGACTTCCATCGTGAGTCTGCTTTAGCTTCAATTGTACATATTAATCATATGGGTATCACCTCGTCTTTGTCACCAGAGGTGAGAAACTCTTCAGCATTCTGAGCGGCTATACTTACATGTTTCCCGTCATCTCCATCAAGTCCAGACTACTCAAGCACTCGGACTGTCCACCTATGACCTTCATCTATGGCAGTAACCCAGCATTCAGTACTCTCGGGGGAAAGATGCTACAGGAGGTCATGGAAGATAAGGTGACAGTTGAGCAGATACCAAACACTTTCCACCATGTCCATGCCGAGAATCCTGAGGAATTCCACACTGCAATGATGAGAGTTTTTAGCAAAGTGGACAACAACCAAACTGAGTCCCCGCCATCACCACACGAGTAATGAGTTATGTTGTTGTATATCTCTGTCATTCCACAGAGCACCTTTCACTGATACTAAAGTGAATAATACAAATATGAGTTCAGTTTGCTGATAACTATAATTACAGTAATAATAACAATTGAACTTGGAACCTCTGGCTATAGCCACAGCTTAGCTCTAAGCTACACTGAGAGCACATTCTCCAAGACCTACTTACTAATCATTGGATATGTGCCTTTCATTGTCCCCTTTAGAGAGGTCCCATAAAATTTCATGAGCCAGAGGGAGTGAAAATAAAGCCTGAGAGTGAAATATCTTGCCATATCACTCTGACGAGTGTAATAAGTGGTTTATTCCACACTAGATATCTTCGCTACTGTAGTTAGTCTAGAGGAAGGGTAACTAACAGCTTAAGTTGGTTGTAGGGGCTACCCACAGCTGCTCTAACCGGGTTGAGTAGGTTACACAGGAGGAAGGTAGCCTTAAATCCCCCCCGCCCCCCGTGAAAATTGACAAGTTTGCTGGTTACTATAACTACAAGGGAAATGAGCTTGTGCAGTACAACATGAAATAACAGCGTGGAATATCATGAGTTATTTCATGGTCATGTACCTAAAGATATCATTGTGAAGATATCTAGGGTGGAATAAATATATATATATATAATACACACACATACACACCATTGGCTAAAATTCCCCCTGATAGATTCTTGTTCATTTGTTTTTTAACAACAACAATAATAAAGTGATAGCACCATACGAAATTAATTCGAAAGTTAAGGGTCAAAGTTTTAATGCTTTTGTCTATTAAAATGAAGCTCACAAAGCAGTGAATGAATAAATATATTAATTTCAGTCAAGCTGGATGAAAGTATTGTCGAATAACTTTGCTAAGCAAGTGAATTAATTAGATTGTTCTGATACCGTCACCTCCCAGTCCACACTGTCCGACATGAATGGAATTTTAAGCACATCTCTAAAGTGAGTCTTCTCTTGGACACTATTCACAGTCCATGCCACAAGCTGTACTCCTCGCTGCTTCCACAACTCAGAATCTAATCTACACACATATACACATAGGCATGGGCACGTACACACACACACACAACTAGTATATAGTAGTGTGTTATTAACCAAAGTCAATTATTAAAAAATTAAAGGATACCAGCAAAACAGCTGTAATAGAGTGATGATATCCTAATAGCTTGCTTGCTACATTGGCTAATGGAGAGCACAGATTGTTCACATGATTTATTTTCCACCTGACAATCTTGTCAGTGAAATGTATTAGGAGTCACAGGGTACCATCGTAAAATTATTGTGGGGCAGACCTAAACACTTGAACTTTTCTCTACTTTACCAATTGCTTAACAACACCTAATGTGAACTTAGTCTGGCATAGCCGACCCTTTACCTTCTGTTATTGGGGGCGTGGGGAAGGAAAGGATCTGGGGACTTGGCCATACTAAATTTGTTCTAGAGGAATGTGGAAGTGGTCAGTGCTGACAGTATAGGAATTTCTATATGTGGTTGAGGAGGGCCATTCCCGGTAATTTGCTAACAGTAATTGACCGCTGCAAATATTATGTGTGGCAGAACAAATTTGGTATGGCCATGTCCCCAAACCCTTTCCTTCCCCACGCCCCCAATATTAGAAGGTAAAGGGTTGGCTATGCCAGAGTAATGTGAACTATGAGAGCTACTAACAGATGACACTACTTCTCTTGAGTGCCATTTAAAAGGAAAATACACTTTGAATATAGTGTTAATATTATTGCCAGACAATACACTGTAAGTTTCAAGAAAACCAGGAGAAACCCATTCATTACTTGCTTGATTTATGAGTTCAGAATTATACAGTTTCTCAATTAGCTTGCTTGCCTTGCCAATCACATTACCATGTTCATGATATCCACACCTTACCTATTAGAAGTGATGTCATCCTTGTTGCCTACTAAGAGACTCAATCCCAACACCTTCCATAACCAAGTCCTTATAGAAATGATCAATAGCTTATCCATAAGGATGGCCGTAATGTAGTCAAACCAACCCAAGTCTCTGGGAACACCGTTGGGGAAGGTTGAAAGGACATTGTGCCGGCACACCAGACCAATTAGAACGTCTGGATTCACCTGACGAACCTGTGTTTCATAAATAAACAATAATAATGTTCCGTAACCAACTGCTGAAAGCATGACCAACAAAGACGCAACAATATATTGTAATCACTAGCAAAATTGCTAAGTGTTTAGACAAATTAAACAGAAGGATTAAAATGCTGAAGGGAAACCGGAGGGGAAATCGGAGGGAAAATAGGAATGAAATTTGCAGTGGCCAAGTAAGATGTATAGTCTATATTTCAAAGTACTTATTACCACTCCCTTGAAACACCATAACTAGCCACACCCACCAAGTAAACCACACTGATCAACGTGTGTTCAGTGCTATTCATTCACCTTGTAAAGAATGTGAGGATAGAAGGAGATGACGGCAACATGAGAGTACAGAGATGGATCTCCAGCAAACAACTCTCTCACCACCTCTGCTGACTGCACCATACATACATAGTACATAAACATACATACATACACTGCTGGTGTGCTTCAGCACAATGGTGAGCGAGCCTCCCTAGCTAGTTACATAAGATTACAGTAGAGTGATTATTTTTAACTTATAACACTCCAGTGACTAAAAACGGTCGAGTTTTTAAATTACGTACATGTGATAAAGGGTTTTTTAATGCCATAGTAACCACACGCTGCAACTGTTTGACTTAAAAAACAACAACAAAAAACAATGGGCATTTCTTAGAAGTTACCGCACAGGTTTGAACCTAAGCCTATATTATGACATGCTTACTGCTGTAGTAGCCGAAAAAGCTGTGTAAAGGCAGCTAATTTCTTTGCTACTAAAACGTTTAGTTGTGCTATTCTTTAGCTAAGCAGTAGCTGTAACGTACAACACTTTCACACAGACATGTTTACTAAACATAACAACACAAGACTTACCTTCGTGCTTAGACTATTGGACAAAGGATATTCAGGTAAGGAACAACACAGTTACATAGGGCGTATAACTATGACAAATAGCGCATAAACTTACCACCGCCACTAATTAGAATAAAAAATGACATCTGGTTAGTTTAACTTTTAACTGCACCCGCAAAAGAATTCAAAGCGGTAAATAGTTAATTTCTTTGAATGATACGGGTAAAGATCGATAAATCAAAGGATACTGTTTAGTGGAATATGGGATGGGATTGACCTCCAAGCAACCACAAAAATGCAAGAGTCAAGTACAAAATAATATACGTAAGTCCAAACATATATAAAAAAAAAAAAAACCCTCGATTTTCAATTTTGTTACCCCTGTAAGTGTCTCCCTCGCTTCGCTCGCAAATAATAACATATACATACTAACACTAGTGGCGTGCTTGAGCACAAATGTCAAGCAGGCATGCCCAGTTAGGTAACATAAAACTACAGTATTGTTACATAACTTACTTTAGCTTAGCTTTATGCAAAACAGTATAATAGCAGTTGACCATCAATTTTAGAAAACAAATACAGAATTCCTCTCTAACCTGAGAAATGGTAACTTCTATCTGACTACCTCAATTATATTACCAGTAACTCTTGAACAAGCTCTCAGCTACAAAAAAAGAAAAAGAAAAAAAGGCCCGAGTTACTTTTGTAATTTTAGCTAACAAATATGGAATTACATACTTACGTTAGCTTCCCCTGAATAGTGGTAGCTTCCTTAGTGTTAATATTAGCCATTCTGACTACCAGTGGCTCTTGACAACCAACAAACGGCACTTAGCAGCCCCCGAAATGGCGAGGTTTTGAAATTACATCTGGTAAAGGGTTTCAAAGCCATAGTAACCAGTCGCAGCAACTCTTTGTGACTTGAAGAAAAAAAAAAAGTGCTTCGCTGAAAATTTCTCACAATTTGGAGCCTAACTACTTGCTTAATGCTTAGTGCTGTAGTATCAGAAGAAACTGAGGCCAAGTCTAAAAAGGTGTGTTTTTAGGGAGAAAAAAGGCATCCGCACGCGCCTTCAAGGGGCATATGTACCAAACATCGAGCGAGCCTGCCTAGTTAGGTTACATAAAACTAGTGGTGTGCATGAGCACAAATGGCGAGCGAGCCTGCCTAGGCTACATAAACTATAGTATTGTTACATAATATAGTTTAGCTTAGTTCATGCAAAAAAAGTATATAGTAGTTGACCATTATAATTACATAGTTGCCAGTCCTGGATATATCACTTAGCCACTGTCCCACAACAGATTGTACTCTTTCTATTGGTTGTCCCGGAAATAATAAACTTTGTATGTGTTTACTATGCATAATCTGCCAAACTACCGAATGCTTCCACTGTTCTAAAAATTAAGAGTGTTTATTTAATTCCAGAATGGCTTTCTTTTATGAATATATCGATTCAATCTGAAGAAAAGTGACTGTGCAGACTTCTGAGACCACTATCACCGATTGCAGAAAATCACATTAAATATATACTTTTAAACTATCATGTTATGATTGCTTCCTTATAATTGTTGTGATTTTGGGTGTGGTCCGGGATGTGGCTTAATATCCCTGTAATTTTTAGCTAACAAAATGGAACTACGTACCTACCTCAGCTTCTCCCAAGTAATGGTGGCTTCCTTAGTATTAATTCTGGCTACCAGTGGCACTTGACACCAACGAGCGGCATTTAGCAGCCCCAAAAAACAACAACGAAGTCTTAAAATTACGTCTGGTATTTTTCAATGTCATAATAACCAGTCGCAGTAACTTTTTGGGACTTGAAAAACAAGCATTTCATAGGAATTATCTCACAATTTGGAGCCCAAGTTTCAAGTAAGACTTGCTTAATGCTGCAGTAGGTGGGGTCAAGCCTAAAAAACTGTATTTTAGGAGAGAAAAAAAGGGAATACACGCTCAAGGGCATACGTACCATTCATACACATATAACATGTACCCGATTTTGCATTATCCACCATTATAGTATCTCACTTGCTTCACTTGCTCGATAATAAGTACATACATATACGTGCATACACACTTTTACACATGCATACATACACTCGGTAAAGTACAACACCAAAGTTTTGTGCCAACCCTCACAAAATTATTTTCTTGGCCACCATGGATTACGAATGACCACACCCCCTTAAAGCAAGTCACATACCCAGCTAATCACCTTGGTTGCTTTCTCCTTAAGTTCAAGAAACATGAGGAGGTCGAGTTCCTTGCATAGTTCCACAGCTTCATGGAGTGTAGGAATAGGCTCACCCACGTGGGCCTGCCTACAACACGAGCACACAGAGAACCTCACAAGAACATCATCATAAATTAGATAAAAGAAACTGTTCATATCTGAGAAAGCCAACTTTAATGGTGCACCCATACAATAACCTTCACCAGGCAGATGCGATGTCTACTTCAATACTTTCTCCCCTAACTAAAGAGAATCGGACTTTCAACCATACCCAGCACAAAACACGCTACCATGAAAGGGGCATTAAGAAAAACAACTCTAGCAACATTATAGATGAAGTTGAACTGAAATTTTTTTGTGGATGCCTGCCTTGGATAGCTGAATGAAGTCTTCAGCTGCTACATGATAAAGTGAGAGTGCATTGCCACAGGTTTTGTCCTCTATAGTATAGTAATTTTTAACAGCTCAAAATGAGATGATTTGGTGTAAAAGGTCTGACCTCACACTATTATAACTAGCTACATACCCTCCAGTCTTTGAGCCAAAATCCAAGGTTTTCAATTGGGCCAAAGTGAAGTGGGAAACGAAGCCACTTCCATTGCTAGTCCTGTCCACTTCAGAGTCGTGTATTAGGACGGATTTTCCATCCTTGCTAAAAGCCAGGTCTACTTCTACTCCAATTGCACCTTGCCGATGAGATTTGCGAATGGCAGCCAGAGTGTTTTCAGGACGACCACATCGATGGGCAAATACCCCTACTTTACCCAGAAACTTGTCTACCTTGCGCTTAGATTGCTTAGGAAAAGATAAATATTTAAACGCTATAAAGGCGACCCATATTGCAGCAAAAAGAGCTAGTATACTTCCAGCCAGCATCTTTTTCTGCCTTCTCCTCCGGATCATCTCATATTCAAGCCAAACCTTTAGGGTAAACGGTCGTCAAGGAATAAATGGATGGAACATGCGCGCACTTAATTTGTAAATTAAAAGTGGGCGATATTCAAATGTTGGGCAGAGCCCGACCTCTGCTGAAGGGAGAGGTCGGGTAACAAGCCTCTTATACGGTTTGTTCTCCCCGCTGATGCAACGTACGTTGCAGTCCAATCAGATTGCGGTGTGGTTAAATGCTAAGGGAATAGCTGACTCAGCAGGAACAAACCATAGCTTGTTACCCGACCAACTACGTTGAAGTTGCTTGTTGAAGTTGCTTGTTGAAGTTGCTTGCTGAAGTTGCTTGCTGAAACTCTCACTGGCATGGCGGAGGAGTAAGTTTTTAAATGAAGTGGCAGGATCTAGAGAGGAACAGACTTATACTTCAAGTACAATACTAACACAAATAGCTAGTAACTCTGAGGCACTTATAGCTGGAGCGAGATAACAGTATGTTGCATCAATTCACTTTAACTGTTCTCATCAGTCCAATCTTTACTGCCAGGGTAGTTTAGAGCCAGCAAAGCTGATGTAGGAAGAAAGAGTAGACAATGAGCTACTTGCTATTAACATAAATCTATAGTTTCTCACCTCTATTCTTGAAGCCCAAATGTAGCAGCATGTTGAAGTCGAAGTGTATTAATCTGTTCGCAGTACACTGAAGTTAAAGTGGTGCCTCAGTGCTGTATTTAGCAACACACTTAATCATAGTGTCTTGGGCTGGACAAGCATTACGGAGTCAATCTAGCTAAAGTACACTACTTAGTTCAATCAATTAGATTTAATAATCAACTACAAAAAGACTGACTGACTACAAAGATAAAAGTAACAAATCATACAATACTACATTAACGAAAGCTAATTATTTTTTAATGGAGCTGAAGAGAAACAGGGAAGTGTCTCAAAGTCTATCCAGTTCATGTGTTGTTTAGCAGTTGAAGTTGTTTAACTGTACTCATGCTAAAGAGAAGTAGTGCCATCTTGTTAGTGGCATTTACAATAAAGGTTGGCTACAATAATATATATATATATATATATATATATATATAAATATATATATAAAGCATTATGCCCTACATGCCAGCAATAAAATTTCACTTTTGATGTTCAGCAGAAGCTTGTATGATGACAATACCTGACCTCTGATTGTAGCTCTGAAGGAGCACGTGTGCAGGACCAGGAATGGGAGATTAAATTGGACCTTTCTGATCTTGTGGATCCTACTTCAGATCCCGCAGAACTATTTGCTCGTGCTCAAGATGCCGTTGCAAAACAGTTTAAAGAAAAAGGTGAAGACTATGAAAAGGCTTTAATGGAAGAAAATAATGTGACAAAACATGATGGTTTGTGGACATCAGACCGTACGGATGTCGAGCAGTTTGAGAAAGACGTCTTACGAAGTAAGCAGAGAGTCACCTTGCTCTTATAACCTATTTTGAATGTTACATGCTGCATAATTAAAGTATTTTTTAATTGTCATGGTTCAATATCATTTATTTGAAATAATACTTTTCTGTGAAATATCTATGTGGCTCTCGAGTGACGACTTGAGCATAGTTGCCAACTTCCAGAAAAATAAAACCGGGAAAAGACCACACCCCAACCATATCCACCATGAATATCATTAAGTTTCAATGAATATGATTAATTATCGACGAAGTGACTTGTAGGTAGCTCTCATTTAATTAACCCGTGAGTGTGCTCAAGGCTTGCTGAGCTAGCTGAGTGCAGTGGATGTTCTATTTTTATCCACCAATGAGTGTGCCTGAGGCTCAAGCTAGCTGAGTGTAGTGGATGTTCTATTATAATCCACCAATGAGTGTGCCAGAGTATTTTTATTAACCAATCAGAGTGCTGAGGTAAGATTATGTAACATTAGTATTGATAGTGTCTAGACAAAAACCGGGGAAAAGTCCTTCAACGGGCGGGAACAGGGAAATGCTAAAAAAACAGGGATTTCCCGTCAAACCGGGAAGGTTGGCAACTATGCTTGAGCTGAGTTCACTCTTACCATACGATTGTATGCAGAAAAAACTAACATTTTAGCAAGGGGGACACAACAAGTAATTCTGTATTTATGACTACTTCTCAGTAAGTTGAAGATTTGAAGCCTTCAGCAATGAATGAAAACACTGTAAACATTTCCAACACTTCTTGGGGCTGTGACTGACCTGAAAGTTTTCTATGTTCCAAATAGAAAAATAAATTCATTACACTTATTTTACCAATAGCTAGTAGAGCAGATAATTTTTCATAATAATAGCATGTAGTTCAGATTGTTTTCCCCTCTACCATTTCATGTTAATTTAGTTGAAAAGGGTATTAAAGACGTTGAAGTAGACGGTCCTGATGTCAAAATTCATACAATTGCCTTCAATGAACCAGAAGCTTATAACGACATAGACGACCCTAGAGTAGAGACTGACTCAGATCAAGACATCCCCATCTTGCTGGTGCATGGCCTCGGCGGGACGGCAGTGGAATTCCGCCAAAACTACCAGATACTATCCCAAGACAGAGCAGTGTACGGTATCGATATCCCTGGCTTTGGTCTCAGCTCTCGTAACACATGCTATAAGACTATATTCGACAAAGATCCAGCAAAGGCGGTTCAAAAGTGTGAAGAAAGGCTAGTGGAACTACTGGATAAGTGGAGGGAGAAGCAAGGAATCAAGGAAATGATTATCATTGGCCATAGCATGGGTGGCTATGTTTCAATGGTGTATGCAATGAAGCATCGTGAGCGTGTGCGGCAATTGATACTCCTCGAGCCCTGGGGCATGCTGACCAAACAAGAGAGCATGGAGCTGAAGCAGAACAACCCTCACTATAAACACAACTCACTGGCAACAGAATGGGCTATGGCACTTTCAAAACCTTTCAAGCTAAAGCCATTCTCTCTGTTAAGAGTAGCTGGCAATGCTATAGGTAATGAGAGTAAAATGCAAACAGCCATAAGGGAAAGGTTTAATAGGATAGTTCACTAAAAGTATACAAATCAGGGGCGTAGGAACCAGTCAGGCTGTGGCCTGACCAAGCAGCAGTAGCCAGCTGATGCACTGAAGCAATAAACTTTACTTGTTTTTTTTTTTTTTCTGAGTAGCTAGCTATTCAATTTTTTTGTTGTAATTACTGATTTAGCTAAAATGGTGTTGAAACATAATGGTAAAATATCAAGAAGCTGATACTTGAACAAACGCATTGTATGGCCTGACCAATCAAAAATAGCTTCTTACCCCCCCTGCCAATCATAGACTGATTGCTGCATATACAATGAAAGTAAGTATTAGCAAAACTTTGATTATAACTGATTGTTTATGTTATTTGGGTTCTGTACCATACATTGTTGTTGTTATGTTCATATTACCATCTTCTTGTGACCATGCTTCAGCTTCACTTGTCTATGATGTCCTGAGATCTCAGAATTCTGTGTATGAGTCAGATTTAATGCAGTATTTCATCAGTGTCAACACAATGCGTGATCCTAGGTATGCAATACTGCTTATGAAGTAAATAATGATGATAATAAACTAAGATGAAAGCACTATCACTTGTCCACTATTACTGAATGTGCTATGATGAAGAGATTTGTCTTCCAGTTACATTTTATTTCCAGGACCATTCTTTTTAACCCCCTCCACTCTTTCCCACATACATATAAAAGCTATCTTTTTCTTAATCATGCACACCTCACACTGATAACTAGTGCAGCTGCTATTATAGCTTCATGCATGTATGTGAGTGCATTAATTTAAAATGCATGCATATGAATACGAAACTTTAAAAGTCCCTGCATAGACTGAGGCTTTGCTTGTATGCTAAAGTTCACTTATATTAATTGTGTAGTGGCAGTGGAGAAGACATGTTTGGGACTCTGAGTGACCACACCTACATGTACCCAGTGCTGTCGCTCTATTCAAGATTGCCAGAACTTCCCAGCTACCCTCCAGCCACCATCATATATGGAGATTCCCACATGTTCAATGGCAAACCCATCTCCTTTGTTGAAGAAGGGAAACAATTTCAAAAGAAGATGGAGAGTGTGGTAAGTGCCAAAGACTTTAGGTGAACACAACCTTAAATCAATGAAAGTGTTTTTAGTAGAGTTGTGAAGTCTTAAAAAATCATCTGTGTCATGTGAAACCATAGCTGACTGATTAACACAGTAGTAAGCATTTTAGTAGCATTAAAGCAACACAAACATTTGTTGCTTTAATGCTACTAAAATGCTTACTACTTATTTGCTCATTGTCTAGCAAAGGAATTCAGTGACTGCCACATTTGCTGACCTATATGTCACACCTTCTTTCATTCCCTCAATTAATTCGTATTTCACATTAGCAGGTCTCAGTCACATTAGAGTTGTATTGCAATAGCGTGGTAATAATTGTGAGCAATTCAGAGGGACATTGTACCTAGCTACCTATTTCCACTTGACAGGATTTAGAGGGAATTAGCGATGATGCTATAGTGTTGGCCTTATGGGCTAGGCGATATTCTAGTGGACCCAACTCCAAGTCAACACCATATCATTGACCATTATGCAATCACACAAGCTATAACCATTTGTAATACCTGTTGCTCTAAATGTTTTGATTTGTATGTAATTGAAGGGATATAGTAACATCGAAATACTGGAGGCTCCAAAGTGTGGGCATCACCCTCATGCTGAAAATCCCGACTGGTTCCATGATGAGGTGGAGCGTATTCTGAACAGTCTATGACAACACTGTATACACATTTGTAATTCTTGCTGCCTTGCTTTAAATAGCCAGTCTCATGTTTAGTAGCTAGCTATAATGCTTAGTGAATTATAGTTTGGGCCTAAATCACAGCGGACAAGCAACACTTTAATTATACTAGGTAGCTAGCTATGTCAATAAATAATGCAAAAGTAATAAAAATTTAGTCTTGTAGAGTTGAATGAAACTTACTTTAATTGCACAAGTTTTCTTGAAATTTTTTTTATAGAAAATATACCAGTAGCCACTGAAAAGAACTAGAAATCTTAGCCATGCAAAACCAATTTATGCTGTAGAGACATCCATTAACTAATCAGTGTCTATGTAGATGAGAAGAAAAGTGATGAAATATAATTGGCAGTTTATTTGTCCCACTGAATTAAGTGTAGCTAACATAGTTACATAACGTGGCATATACTCGCACATATTCTAGCAAGATAGCTAAAGCTAACCAGAACAAATTGGGATAGCACAGAACATGTTCACTTGTAGCTGCATGGGCAAGTTCACATTCCCACCAAACCTGCATTTTCAATTTTTGTTGAAAAAAAGAAAAGAAAATCCACGCCCCAAGACATACCCACAATTACTTGCAAGTAATGATTGCTGGCAGGAATGACCAATGAAGAACATTGGAAACAAACAGAATGTATGAATATCACATGATGAATGAAGCAGCAGTTAGTTGTGAAAACTCCGTGTAGCAGATTCCAACATGGAGGCCATCATTCCAACTAGAAGTATCTATTAGGCCTATTAGGCCACAGCAATTCCAATGAGAGAATATCATTGTTCATTCCTCACAGCTGCAGGTGTGCTCTCATCTGCCGCTGCACCATTTTTACCGTCACCATCACGTTGTGAGGCATCATTTGAAACAGGTGCAGGCATAGCAGCTGCTGCAATATTTGCAACTTCATCACTCGGGGTGTCATCTGAAGCTGGAGCAATCGTGGTAGAAGTGTCCTCTGTTGAAGTGGGAGGGTTCGATGTGACACTGCCGTTAGCGGTGGCCGAGCCTTCACTGGAATCAGCCGTGGACGGGAGAGGAGGGGTTGTGGGTGTGGCTGTATTAGCAACAGGTTCTACTGTGCTAGCAGCAGATGTAGAGGGTGTGGCCAGACTAAGAACCAAAGGGCAATGGTCACTTCCTAGAACTGACTTCCTGATGACACAGTCACACACATCTTCCAGTAGACGTTTAGACACCACAAAATAATCCAGCCTCCTATACAGGAAAAAGAATAGACAGAACTAGCAAACAGATGTCATATACAATACAGGGGTGCATTAAATGGGGAGATAGGAGAGGGGATGTTTTCTACTCCCATAGAAAACACTTCTCCCTAGTACTCTGTCTGGTGATGCGCTAGATAGCAGCACTAGCAAGCGAGCTAGATAAGCTAAAGGATATTAATTTCGTGGCATGGATTAATCAGCTGCCACATAGCACCATATAATATATGTAAAAAGAAGAAATAGTACTGAAACACAAATTAATATCCATACTAGTGCCTTGCTCATTGCACATGATAATGGTACTAGAAACACCGCTGAGCTGGTCGACCAAGAAGAGATAAATAAAAATAGAGGGTGGAGCCCTAAATACCACTTAGAGATTAATATCAGGCCTGATAGCCTCAAGGAAGTTAGTGGTTGAGAAGTGTAGTAGTTCGTGGTCTCGATTCAATAGCTCAGTCAAAGACAAGAAAGAATAGAAGTTTCAATTGTTTGCTCAACAATAGAGGCTATCACCAAACTTATTTGTCCACTCTTTTATTTTCAGTCAGCGGTCTAACTGCAATCTGGGACAAAAAATAACTAGCAATGTATCTTTCACTCAAGGCTATCTGTCACGGACAACATTGATATTCCTTTTCAATGTTGGTTAATACCATTAATTTTTTTCTCTTGTCACCTGAGCTAATTCTGACCAATGGTAGATTATTGACACTAATCGCTACAAGGAGGGGAAAAAAAAACAACAACAACAACAAAAACAAAAACAAAACGGATTTTTTTTTTGTTTTGTTATCCTTTTGTGACTATTCAATAATTTACCTCATGGACAAAGCGGCTAGCTGCATATACACGACACATTTATTCTGGATACGGCAATTTATTGAGAAGGCAGGTGAGCGTTAACTTTGTTTTCAGGTCTGCAGTACATAACCTACAGGCTAGTAGCCATGGTAATTAGAAGAGTGTTTATACTTCTGATCTAGGTTAGGAATATGTGTTGACTTTGTGAAATTAACTTCTTTTGGTGTCTATAATTATTAGTGAGGACATTTAATAAGATCTAGAGGTGAATACAACAGGCTAAACTTGGTTAATCGGACGTTCTTGCTCTTGAATAAAAAATGCTATTATAAAGTCAGTCAACATGGAAATCATCTGTGGCACATGTTCATACCACTGAGAATAGCAAGAGCCCCACACACTATGAGACAAAGGCCCGGTCGCGTGAGCTCAGTAGCCCTCTCATTAATATATTTACAAGTTCTGTACATACCCAGACTTGCTGTCACTAAACTGTAGTTCCCCACGGATGAGGCTTCATATTGAGGTACTGCCAAAACCTTACCCTTGAAAGTTATCACGGTCTCATCAATTGCAACTCCCTGGTAAAGTTTGTGTGAGTAGACTGAAACTTAGGCAGAAGGCAGTCAATAATAAGTTGATTTTTTAATCTTTTTTTTTCCCCTTTCTTTTTGCAGCGGCCATTTAATTTTCCAACATGCAGCATGCCAAGTATTTTAAGGAACCAATCACGAGAACAAATTTCAGAAGAAAAAAACCATACTCAGTCCCAGCTACAAATGCATTCATTTCAATAGTATCCACAGGCTTGTATTAGTTAAAAAGGTTCTTCAGCGTATATGCATGCTGATAAATCACATGTAACACAATAGTGATCTTGACATGTTAACTGCTCTTACTTTGGCGTAGAAGTGGGGGAGGAGGGCTCAGAATCACTCATATATTGTGGGGCACAATCTAAAGAAGTGATGTCTTCCACAAACACTGAAGCATCTTACTACATCACTGCTTTGTAATAATTTACTCCCCTAGCTTATGCAGCCCACCATTAGACAATGACATTTCCAACAAATTCAAAGGCAAAACCCCCTTACCAGCCAGTATCCTTGGCTCTGGCATTGAAGCGGTATGACCAGTATGTGTAGGCATGGAGTTTGTCGGGATAGAGATGTCGGAAGACATCCACAAACCCTTCATTCAGAAGCAAGGTGAAGTCTTCTCTCTCCTCTGGAGTAAAACCAGCAGTCTTATGGTTGGTCTTAGGGTTCTTGAGGTCTGCAATAAAAACAAGCCTTTTCCGCATGTTTTCAAGCACACAATTATGTCACCCTTTACCTATTTCCAGGTGTGCCACATTGAGGTCCCCACACAGGATGACCGGCTTTGTCTGGTCCAACTTCTTCATGTAATTCCTGAGATCCACATCCCACTCCTTCTTGAAAGACAAGCGCTTCAATCCTTCTCCAGCATTAGGAACATCTATAAGCACACACACACACACACGACGACATAATCTTGGGAAAAACAACAAAAAACAACAAACATATAAAGCTAATCAAGCAATTTACATAGGATTACAAATTTCTGAATAAAGCCTTTTGATTGGTGCGTTAAGTGATGTGAAGTTCAATTAGAATACACTCGCACACACACAAAATGGACTAACTATAGGTGGAAATCCTATGTGCTTAGCGATAACCAATATTACAGAGCTAGCAATTGCTCATTCATCTCATGTTAAATAAAAGGGCCTTAAAACTAATTTTGGCTTGCAGCACCAGCAAAGAGTCAAGAATTTTTAATGACGTGATCATGACACGTCAGAATGACTTGGTGAAGCTGAATGGCTGAAAGCCAACTCACTTTTTATGCAAAAATGAATTGGAAACAAATAAATCCTGATTCACTAAAGGCACTAGAATGTCGACCATCCTTGTATCCTCAAGATCTTTAGTTGACAGACTGACATGGTATTACATGGAGGGTTAAAGATATGAACTCAACGAAAGTTCTAATAAATCATCACAGATACCGTACACCTCGCTTAAAACAAGTAATACTTATGACCATGCTCACTAGTAAACATAGGTCCCAAGAAAGTGTTGATGTGAAATGGACCAACTCACAAGAAGTGAGAAAGAAGAAGTCAGGGTACTCAGCAGTGATGAGTCTGCCTTCACAGTCATACTTGTCCATACCTGGCAAGAGGAGGGAAAAGAGAGAAGAAAGAAACAAATTCACACCAAATCAGCTGTCATATTTGGGCAAGTGCCAACAATTACCCCTTACCTATTCCCTTAGTGACACTGATGGGCTCCTCTTTGGAATATAATCTAAATGTGATTGACCAAGACAAACACAGCAATAGCAAGCAGGTATGTACATCAATAAGACTTCTTACATACACTAAAGCTGGGCTATATATAGCTACCTCTATAAATAGGTATTCTGGGGACACCTACATGACTATATTGGCTTTGGAAAGAAACCAGTATTCCAATTTCAATACAGCTCTTTCAAACTGCATGCAGCTGGTTTAGTCCAAGTAATTAGTAGTTGGAATGGCTATTCTAGCTGCATTCCAGGCATTGTAGTTCCACTATTAGCACTAGACCATTTACTGCAAGTTTAAAATCAACATCTAGCCATAGCCAGTTTGGCTTTTCAAGCATGCCGAGTTGGGTCAAGTCTCAACAATGCCTGGTGCTAAATTTCTACAAAGTTCTTCTATTCTCCTGATAGCCATGAAAATCCTAAAAACTAGGATTCTTTAAGGTGAACAATGTGTAAGTCAGTTTTATACAGCAAGATGAAGCAGCACCAGCAACTTCCTCAGTCACTTGCTCACTCACCACCCAACTAAATTCAGTAAGATCGAACAAAAAGTAAGTTTACTCAAGAGCAGTAGAGCTCATCCTCAAGTATATCTTCACAGTTATCTCTTGTTGATGTCCCAAGCAGTATGATTGCAGCGAGGAAAAAAAAAAAGAAAAAAAAAAAGAAAAAAGAAAATATAGTATATTTACTTAATATAGTATACTATATCTATATTGCTGATATAGCCCAGCTTTAACATTATAGCCATAATGTTTCTACACCTCCACTAATCCTAACTCTACTAAGAGTTGCCGAAAGCTATCCTGTATCGGGTACTAACTCACCCAACTCCGCTGTAGCCCTTTTTCTCTGCTGAATGCCAGTATAAATGGTAGCCTTCAACGTTAAGTTGTGCCTGGGGAAGGAAATAAGTTAGTTAATTAAGAGTCGTAAAAATCTATTTATGGGGAACAAGGAGGAGAGGAAAGAAGAATCCAAATGTAAATTAAAAGAAACTCAGTTCAGTTCATGGATATGGCTTAACAGTATGTAATTTGACTGACCATTTTCTGTGATTTCCAGACATTTCGTTATTAACTGCATATCAGACAATCACTAAATGTCCAATAATCAGATCACTACTCAACCTTATTCTCACCGTCTCTCTGCTCCAATGGCGATAGTATTTGGCTTAAGCAAGAATGTGCTATTGGTGTTCTTACAGTAACTATAGCTAAGGTTTGTTTACTTATGGGAGTGGCAAAACTAGAAGCTATCTTGAGGGCAGCTTCAAGTCTAACTAACAAAACACATATGCAGTAAAATTACATTATTTAAATTAATTGAAATAACTATTTTGCTAATGAAGAGCCAGTGTCTTACTGAACCGTGTGGGAATTAATTCCCTTTCTTCATCTGCAACTGAATCTAATTATTTTCAAGTAACCACCAACTTAACGAAGCACTAAAGGTGTGAACTCTCATTGCCATCTGAGACCAATAGAATAATTTATTGGCTCTTCTTATCATCATGCATCAATATAGTTCAAGCAATGTAAACGGCACATGTAAACGCTGTCTTCATAAGAGAGAAAGCCAGAGACACTCACCGGTATATACTTTCCAACACAAAACTCCACTTCCAACACTCCGTTAACTTCCCAAAAGCTAGTACCTATGCAGAGCTGAAAGCTTTGCGTTTTCTCAAAAAATCAAGCCCAAAATTAAAAAAAGTAGCACAATAAAAGGTCTTAAACCATAGTTCTGAATAAGTTCATACCTAAATCAATGGTTAAATGTCGGTAATCTCCAAAAACAGAGTGTGACAGACAGGATGACTACTATAACCCCCTCGCACATGCGTGCTGAGAGTTAACAAGATAATGATCCACTTAACTAGCAAAGAATTTAAGTTACAGCAACAGTTCAACAACAAAATAAAGAAGAAGAAAAAAAAAGAAGAAGAAAAAAAAAAAGCTCTTGGTAGATGCAGTAAGTGAAGTCAGAATGCTGGGGAAATTCGTATTGCAGTCTTTGTCCTTAATCTCTTATACATAGCAGAATGTTACTCTTGTCAATAAAGAAGTGTTTTTTTGCCCTCCTAGATTCATTTTCTGTACACAGCCCTGGTATAGTAAGAATAACTCTCTATAGGCACAAGTGCTCGGCATGATAAAATTAATGGGTAACAACTGTCACAAAACCTGATGACCACACCCACCATACTGCTTCTCAACTCACCACAGGAAGATCATCTTCTGAACACTTAGTTTCCTGCACAGTGAAGATATCAGGTGACTCTTGCCTCACATATTCAAGTCCACCATTCTGTATCACATACCAAACAAAGCACACGTAAGTTCACCATTCTAATTGACTAATTGGTGTGCATGATAAAGCAGTGGCAGCACCCAGCTAGCCAAAGCAAAAACAACAACAACAAAACAAGAAACAAACAAACAACAACAAAAAAGAACAAAACAAAGCAAACACAACAACAAAACAAAACAAAACAACCTACACACACAAATTAACTAATAGTCAGAATAATTATTCATTTGCTTCTATAATTTTAAGACGGCACAGCAAGGAGATGAATCAAATACTACCAACTCTCATGAGCACACACACTATCATAACAAACTAGCTTACTAACATAGCATCATATTTTGCTGCCAGGTTTCGTGTTTCATTATATTGAGCCCAGACCTTCCGCTACCATTGACTAGTTTGTTGCTGAACATTCTTACCTTCAGCCATGCCCTGACTCCATTCACATTCCAGGTGCTGAACTTTCTGTTCCAGGGTCTGCACACCAAACAAACACACATGGGAACAGAACATGTAACAAAGAGACCTCGGCTATCACCAATCTGGTGGGCAAGGCTACCACACTGTATCAACAGTTTACATGTTCGAATGGCCACAAATAAAAAAACCCAATTTGTATGTGGGAAGATATTTTAAATTTTCTGACAAGTTCTAAAAGTAATTTCCATTCTCACATTTGAACTGGTAAAATAGTGGCATGGTTAGATTCTCTGACAAACACATCTGCACAGAAATTAGCAAAAGTTCATTCACCAAATCTACGAAGAGGTTTAGTGAAACCTTTTTGTTGTTGTTGGAAGGGGCGGGGGGGGGGGGGGGGAAGAGAGAGAGAGAATGGAGTATGTATATGTCAGATAACACAGGGACACTTGGTCACCATCGTTTCTCCTAACAAACTCCAGTAACAATCGCCATGGCTCAAGTTTACACATTAAAGAATGGTTGAAATGATTGAAGCACGGAACAAACAAGGAGATGCTGGTTCCTGCCATTCCCACCAGCACGAAGACCTGCATATCACTAGGACAGACTCTACAAGAGGGAGTGACCAATAACATGAGGGAGGGAGTGGCAAAAGCACATCTTTCTAATGTCTTCAGGTTGTGTTCTGCACTGGATTCCTCCCCACCAAACACTTTAATGGCTGCAGGTGAATATTGTCCAACAACAACTTGAGACAATGAGAAACATGGGAACTTTCTAATACTCGAAGGAATGAAGGCGGGAGTGAAAATACTTGTTTCAGTGCGCACAATGACTCAGGAGCAGAAGCCAAGAATGACATTGACCCCATGTTTAAAAATAAATAAACAAACAAATAAAATGTAAATAAAGAGCAGCTAAATCAGCAACTTTATAGTTTACTTTTCCACCGGCCAGAACATCGGTATGTAACACGATACAAGTGACTCAACGATGGATTGCGGTCCACTGCTGACCGCGAGACAATGGCCCTGACCTGAATTAGCGAAAATGGACTCCTAATACCTGCACTTTTATAACATTGGCAAAGAGGGGGAGTCAGTATCTATCATGTTGTCTTCAATCCATCCCAGGGGGGGGGGGGGGGCTAGACAAGGGAGTATCACCACATAAACAGACTTAAACCCACACACACACATCCTAATACCCACAAGTGATTCCTGGGTATCTACAATTTGGCGCTTGTACAGCTTGGACTAACCTTCCATCTTTAGTTGATCCCAGATCATCCCACTCGATCTTTCCCCAGTCAGTCTTGCTCTTACCTTCCTCAACTGACGACACCTTGGCCTACAACACAAACAACAAAACAATCAGCAAGAAACTGGCATTTTTAAAGGGGGAAAATATATGTGTGTATGTAATATTACAAAAAAAAAATATAGATGCAAAATTAGAATATTGATCCACTGTTTGAGCAGTTGAAAGAAGATAACCATAAAGATAATGCTCACAGCTAATACTATATAAAGTGTTTGTGTTTCCCCCTACTTTTTCTTCAGATCTGAGCCAGCTATCTAGATTAATATGTCAGATTCATGGTAACCCTAACATCCTACTACACTGTGATCTGTAACACACCAAGTAGTTAGCCATAACTACAAAGAGTCCTACAGGCAAACTGAAGTGACAACTCTTTATGCAATGTCTTGTTGAAGCCAACTGATGAGGACTATTAGACAAATTGAAAAAGTGGAGCATGCATACCACCACTAGCGACTACTATATCTACAATGTGATACCAGAGGGCAGGCATAAGCAACAAACGAGTATTAAATATGTTGGCACAACACTGGCACTTCAGGACCACCACAGAGCACACACACCGGTAGTATGGATATAACCATAACAAAAGACGTATACTCACTTTCTAATTATAGTTCCGCTAAAATCTTACAAGAGACTTAAGCGACAAATGATTTGAAATAGCAAGAGCACTAGGAAACAGCCTCCAATACACATGTTGCAGATGAGTAAGCACCCTAATTTCTAACACTAAAATAGCTTTTGCATAGATACGTAATTTACAAGATGTAAAGGAAACCATACCTTTTTTGGTAGCTCACCATCCACATCGTCCAACTAGTGACACACACAAACACCAACATAATAATACAGCAGAGTCTCCTGACAACTTTCATAGCATTAAAATGGAACTGTCTATACAATCACTATCTGTTACAATCAAATTACGATAGAAAATAGTTTTTTTTAAATTACATTTAAAAAAAACAAAAGCTAGCAAATAACTGAAAACGTGTTAAGTTTCTTGTTGTGGTTGTTTTACCTTGCTGCGCCTCGTCCTTTTAGGCATACTCCACCTCTCTTTTCCAACTAGTCTGGGAAGGAGTACAGACAGTAACCTTGCAGACACCAAGACACGAAATATTCGTCCTTCACTACACGTGTTATAGGCGGTAAAACCGACCTGTTGCAGCATCATTTTATATACACATACATGTACGTACATATGCACAGAGGATTACGATATGCATGGTGTAGTAAGAGTATACTGCGTACGCACATGATGACGCGCTACAGGGACACACCCATTTTTGTGGGTAGAAGATCTCCTCAAAACGAGTCTCTGTGGAGAGCCGGAGAAAATGTTTAATTATGAAAATGCTTTCTCTAATGGGTCGTCGGAAGTAAAATTTTCCCTTCTCGTGTTGGTTATGATCTTTGCTATTGTAACTAAATTGCTTAGGAAAGGTAGTCAGCGATTCAGTTCGTGGGTAAGTGGTGGTAGAAAACTTCAGGAATGTCACATTCATGACGATTCGTGCCAACCAGAATATCTTTAATTGTTATTAGATTGTAGGAGTGTTTTTTAAAGAACCACCGGAGATTATAGCACTGAAGACTAAAGCAAGAGATGCAAAGCAGTATCTAGTAGAATTTAACTACCAGGTATTATTGATCTTGTGTGTGTGTGTAATATAATTATAATATATGTATATGTATAAAATTTATCTGATATATGCATGTAAATATACCCTTCACTTATGATATATATAGCTATCAGTATACAGTATATAATCCTTGATATTCCTTAAAAGATTCATACATGATTTTTCGGTTGTGGTAAGTGGTTTGCACGACCTGAATTTTAGGTGTAAGTTTAGAATCTGTGTTTTTCGAAAGTTGTTAGAAGAACAAACTGCACCTCCTCTCCCCTTTCCTAGTGGTAAGCACAAGTCTCAAGCTGCAAGTATCTCAGAGAAACTAAGAGAAAAAATATTTAGAAGCACTTTATATTTGGGAAATTTGTGAGTGGAGAAGTCCTCAGGACTCCCACAGTCATAGTCCGCATGAATATATGCTCTTGCTCTCTTGCTGCCGGGAGTGTGTGTGGGTGGGAGGGGGAGGGGGGTATGTGTGTGTGTGTGGGCTGTGTAGTGGTCTTGTCTTTGGCTCAGAGCCTGTAGGTCCCGAGTTCAAGCCCCACTCTCGCAGGCTTTTCTTTCCATCCCGATTTTCTTCCTCTGCCTCCCATCAGCCCCATCAGTCCACCCAGTTGTGATACCTCACATTTATTCGAGACCTTTTCTCATGAAACAGCAATAGTCCAGATGGGACTTTGTATGCCCACACAACTTGCTATGAGGAATGGTTTGTTCTTCTGCAAGTTCTTAGCTCGACTCCAGGAGCTTTGCTTGCACGGCTCATAGTGCCTACTTAGTGCACAAGCATCCTGGCTCTGCCAGGTGCACTTGACCCACTAGCGGCAGCAAAAAAGGTTTTGCAGCAGCAAAGACTATACATATGTAATTTGCGAAATGTGAGTCTGTGTATGTGTGTGTGTGTGTGTGTGTGTGTACAGGATAAATTTGCTGAGTATTCTCGGGTCCAGAGATCTCTCATTAAGACCGAGACTAAACTACATGAAGTGGAGAGACCGTACAAGTCCAAGCTCTTCCTCTACACTAACATTGCCAGGCTACTCTCCATCATAGTTATTGTAAGCCTCATCAACAGAATAGGAAGTTGAGATTGTAGGTGTTGTTCGCAATATTTTTTTGTTGAAGTTCAGCAAAAAGATTACAGTAAGATATCGTAGACAGGCAGCAGTAAACCTAAATCTCTCTCCCCCCCCCCCCCTAACATATCTAAAAATATTCTAATTAAGGTAGCAGAATTTTTTAGTCCTCATTGAAGCCCTTAGAGCCCTGGTGCTTTTTCTCGAGTGACTTTGATTTCATTTCCTTAATTTGTTCTTTAAGAAATGCTTTCGTGAGTTATAGCCCACTCTGGTGATACAAGCAAACAAAGCAGCAACTCAGGATTGGCTTGTGGTATACATTCAAGTGTCCATCCTTTTCCCTTCCTATAAAACCCTGTATATAGAATAGCACGAATGTGGGCAGTTTATCGTGCGATAGCAACTATCCAATCAAGTGGTGCGAACACATCTACGGGAGCATACGCTATATTTGTCATAACTCCTGAAGCAATTTTTTTTTTCAATTGATAACAATTTGATAGTATATATGTCTGCTGTAGTTCGCAAACGCAATGTTAGGATGTCATAAATTTAATTCTATTCTAGCTCTAGAGTATTCAAATACCACCAATTGATATCCATTCCAAACATTTTAACAATGCCATTTTCTCTACTCCCATCTGTTGAATCTATCACTGCTATGTCAGTCTGAATTTCCATACTGAAAGTATTTTCAGCTGCTATTATAATGTAAGGATAGATAGGCTGGCATGTGACTTGACTGGAACTGTATTGTGTTAGTCCCAAACAAGAGAATGTGTACATGTTGACTTACAGCCCATGTGTGTGCAGACAGCTGTACATGTGGAGTGCACACATGAACTTTCATGCCTGTGTGTTGATTGTATACTGAGTATGAGGGTGTGGCACACTGATATAGTGTCTACATTTCTGATTATTGCAGCAACTGATGCGCCTGTCGGTGATGCTGTATTTTAGGAAGCAGCCAGTGGCCCATCTTCCTGCAGCCTCTCTGTGGCCTCTCTCACCTGTGCTGTCATTTCCAACTGGCATAGAAGGTTAGTTCTGTTGTGACTTTCACATTGGCACAACTTGAACGGAATGCAACTGTTTAATAAAAAATGCAGCGTTTGGACCTCAGCTGTAAAATGCTTGCTTGAAAACCTGGGCAAATACTTCTCTTTCTCTCTCTCTCTTCCTCTATCTTCTCCCTCCCCCATTTGTTTGTATGACATTGTATATGGGTTTGTGCCCCTTTGTATGACACTCTGGTGTATGTGCGTGCATGGTATGTTTTGTCATGCTCGTTGTCATCAAATCAACTTGCAGGATGACTTTGCTTATTTTGATGTAAGGTTTGTTCAGATTGAATGATAAGCAAGAGGAAAGCGAAGCAACACACATTATACTACTGTGCACCCCCCCCCCCCCCCCCCCACTTCACACACCCTCGTATGACTATTCAATCGTAATTTACACCTACTTATCACACTCAAATAGCAACTGAACACCTTTTTCATTATGCACTATCATGTACATTTTTCTTTGTCTATTTGATTTTTGTTTTTTGTAACCTCATATTGTTTGGTGTGGTTGGTAATTGTACTATTGCAAATTCTAGTTGGTTTGTTAACTCTCTACTCACCATATCAGGTACTCACCTTCATCTGCTAGTTTTCACACTGCCTCAGGATATGTGTTGCAGCTTGTCTAGATCAGATTGTATTGATGTTGCTTATCTCAGTTTCAAAACAGTAGCCACTTGCATGTGCAAGCAAACTGTTGTATTGTTGTTGTTGTTCACTAATTGCCTGCCCATCTTTTAGTGAGTGCGGCCGGCCGGCCACCAGCCAAGATTAGAAGGGTCATTTGTTAGTTGGTGTATTGCAGGGATTCATACTGGATTTTTCGCTGGGGGGGGATTTTGTTGAGTCACAAAAAAAACAGTTTATCTACATAAAATGGTCAAGTCATGACCGTGAGACTGTGAAACAGATGTCAGATGAAAACTTGACAAACTATATAATAGTTAGGTGCTGCCTCCAAGACCATTTTTAGGGTCTTGGAGGCATTGGGCTTTTACATCCCGAGCGTAGTGAGGGCACTACTGAGGGCCTGAGGGACCCTAAAAACAGTAGTTTATGATGGCTGCACAGTGCCTAACTAATTTAGAATGTAGCAACTGCTCTTAAAAACAATGCGATCTGAGTGACTCTAAGCGTAATCGGAGGGACACTAATTGACCCTGCCCTCAAAGCGGGGAGACTAAGTTTATAGTGTTCCTCTCTGGAGGACCTAAGCAATATAAAGTCTGTCACTATACAAACATTACAGCTTCTATGCTTTAATACGAATTGGTATTGAATGACCAGAACTAGAGAGATGTTGATTTTGAAGAATTGTAACTAATCTGTAAGGCTATTTATACTGATCATTAATTTTTCTAAAGAATCGTTGGGGGAGAAAAAAATGTTAGGGGGGGAAATCCCAAGGGTCCCATAGTCTGTATGAAACCCTGTATTGTGTCCATTCTCCTTCAGTGTTCATCAATTATTGTGTGTGTGTGTGTGTATCACAGGTGCTATTGGAGTGCCTTGTTGGAGCATTATGTGTACACTGGCGCTAGAGACATGTCTGCCAATGGAATAATAGTCCAGCCTCGCAATCAATGAAGTCCTGACATCATTTTAATCAACATTTCTTCTCATAATCTCTCCTCCCTCAATATTTTATGGTTTCCAAGTCATCAGTTGTTTAGGAACATCACAGAGTAGCTCTAGCCAATAAGCCCAATACTTTTAACATTTGTTAATCAGTTCAAAATGAAACTGATACTTAAGTAAGAAAAATGAAGGAAAAAATGATTCAATGCAGAAAACAAAAAAATAATGGTGATATGTAAATGTGATATGATTTCTAGAAAGTCCTGCATTATTCCAAGGGAAACTGCTGGCTATTAGAATAAAAGTTAGCCGTATAAGAAAGTAGGAAATACAAATAAAAAAAATATATGACACATACTAATAACTTTCAATTATATAACAAGTGGGCGCTTATCTGGAGCAAGATAGTCGGGTCCCTTCTCTTCAATTATCCGAGTCTTCATCAAATGACTCGTCAAACTTGTTGAGAAACCCTGGCTCTCGAGCTGCAGGATGAAGAGGAACACCACTAGATGCACCCGCAGCTTCAGATGCCTGTGGTTCAGAGAAAGCTGGGAATGCACCACTTTGCTTCACTCCTTTTCCAAGGGCTTCGGACTCTTCACTCTCGGAGTCACTGAATGACACCTGAAGCTTCCTGCTTTCCAGATCGCCATCAGTAGTATCTTGCGTTGCCCTCTTTGGGCGACCGCGAGGGCGTCCAGAAGGGTTCTTAGCAAGACGGCCTCTCTTTTTCCCTCCTGCGTTGTCTGAGGTGCCATTCTGGGCGTTGGTGGATGATGTAGCATCTTTCTTGGGTCTACCGGGCTTCTTTTTGGGGGTCTGTGCAAGTTCACTCTCAGTAGAAGCTGGAGCTTTCGCAGCTGGTGGCGCTTCATTAGAATTAGTAGAGTTCTAGGAGGTAAACACACACCATAGTCTGTTAAATGTGTCGATCCGTAACGAGCTGAACCAAAGCACGTGTTCACATTGAAGGTGCTTGTGACCAACCACAAAAACCACAAAGTACACACACTGAACCAAAGAAACTGAATCCAGCCTAGCATACTTGCTAAAGCCAGCCTAGCATACTTGCTAAAGCCAGCCTAAGTACAATTATTAAACCCTTTACAATGAGCCCACCAAAATATCAACAAGGCACTCATGAAATCATTGACGTATTCATTAACTAGAAACAAATGTTAACAATGAATATCTATACTTACATCGGCTCCTTCTTCATTGTCACCATCAACTCTGGGTTGTTTAGATGGCTGCTGATCTACTGCCTCATCCAGTGGTCTCTTCCTGGGACGCCCTCTGCCACGCTTTGGCCCATCCCCAGGGGGTGGCTTTGGTTTAGGAGGTTGATCAGGATTTTTCCTAGGTCTTCCTCTGGATCTCTTGGCTTTAGGGATGCTCTCGCCCCCACTACTAGTAGCTCCACCAGCAACATTAAACTGCAAGTCCTCCAAATTGGGAGATATTGTTTCTCCAGCTTTCCGAAGACTCTCGGCTAAAATTTCAATTGCTTCAGACTTTTGATCCTTAGCCATACTTGACGATTCTGACTTCTTCGGTCTACCCCTTCCCCTCTTCTCACCGCCATCAGACGACGCTTTCGGGCGGCCCTTTGGCTTTGAAGCTTTAGCAGTTTGACCCGGAGTCTCACCGTCGGCGGGGACGTCTGTTCCAGTTGGAACGGTTAAAGCATTGTTCACCTCCATCTTCTTTTAGGCTTTTTAACCACAAACTGGCCTGGTGTGCGCGCCCGACTAAAAATAACTGAAAGTATGTGTGGGTTTGTGTGTGTGTGTGTACGTGTGTGCCTCCTAGATGCAAGCGCTCGCGCAGTACCTCACGTGGTCACCAAATAATTATAATAATAAAAAAAGTTTTTGGATACACAAAATAATTATAAACCTTGAAATTTAGTTATAATAGCTGTTGCTAGTAGTTCTTATCTGGCTAGTCCTTAGTGAGTTCACTCCAGTACTACCAGTTCCAAATACTCTAGTTCCTGACTGTCCTAGTTTGGTATTAAAGGTACCAGTAGTTTGACCCATGATATCTGCAAATATTCCTCCTTTCTTTCCAGCTTGGACATCTACTTTAGTCTCCCATGAGTATCCAGATGCATTTCTTTTCAGATCATTCCCATCAACTGTAGACAGATTTGACTTGCTTTCCAACTTAGTATGTCGCCCTGACCCTGGATCAGAGTTTATTTTCTCAAAAGATGTTACACTTGGTCCAGTATGATCCTTTCTTGCATCAGTAGGATAAACTTTTGAACCATAAGGATCCATCTCAGTGGCATAGGCATGCTTGCCTTGATGAAGATTTTCCACAGTATTGGGCCACAACTGGGTGGTTGAACTCTGACTTGAGCCACCTTTAGAATCAAATTTACCTTTATTTTTTTGAGAAGTATCATCATGGCTATCTATAGCTGTCAATTTAGCCAATAGGTCTTTCTTCTTGTCTTCATCTATTTTTTTGGATGTATATTTGGATGTTGTGTTTTGTTGTACAGATATCCTTGAAGTGTTTTGCTGTGATGCATCTCCTAGCTCTACAGCAGGAGAAGTCAATGAAGTGAAATGAGCTTGCACTGGTAGACCTGAAGAAAACTGGGATTGTGGTTTAGGAGCATGGGTATATGTGGAACCAAAAGCAAAAGAATTTCCTTTACTTGTAAATGACCCAGTTGGATTGTATGTGGTTGAAATCAAAGCTGATGGTTGTGTTTTTGGCACTGAAGTCTGGTATGAAGAAGTAAATGTAGGATTAGTTAATTGGGCTGATTGGGTAACGAGAGTGGGATTTGTGGACTGAATTTCTGGACGAACCGATTTAGGTGTAAATGAGATATTATTAGCTGTTGACTGAAAAGTTGGTCCAGAAGAAAATGGAACAGAAGATACTGCTGTTGACTGAAACATCTTCATGTTTGAAAATGGTACATCAATAGCAGTTGAAACAGCAGTACTTGCATGAGGTAAATTGGTCCAGGGCTTAGATGACAAGGCCAAATTAGAAGCGACTGTAGTGGCTGCAACGGAAGAAACTGACATTGAGGTCCCAGGCTGACGTGAAGCCCGAGTAACAGATACTGTTGATGGAGTAGAAGTAGGAAGAGTTGAAGGAATACTTGCAGGAACTGTTGTGAGGACAGGTGCATCTATTACTGAAGAAATACCAGTGGAGTGATTGTTCGCAATAATATTCGTTGTTGTTGCTGGAATATCTTTTTGTGGTTGATTATCAGAAGTATCAGAACCCATGGTAAAAAGCTTGCTCAAAAGCAACTTCTTTTTCATTTCTGCTTCATCTTTAAGCTGAGCAGTACCATTGGCTGCTGTTACCTGCCCTACTTTTGAAACATCTTTCGGAGGAGGGCCACTTGGTGGAGGCACAGGATTGAATTTAGTCCTGTTATCAGATACAAGCTTTTTGGACTCTTCTTTCAGCTCAAGTTGGGATTGATCAGCTTGGATAAGTCTTTTAGGAGATTCTTGAGTGGGTTTGTGGAGATACGTTTTTTGAGGCGTTGATTGGCGCATGCCCACACCAGAGCCACTTCTTACATCATGGGAGATAGATATGGCTTCACTTTTTATGGGTGTCAGTTCATCAGTCTGAGCATACGTGGAAGTCATTTCCTTTGCTACAGTTTGGGTGTCACTATTAGACAAGGATGGTGGAATGGAGAACATTTCCTTGCTTGAAGACAATGAAACTTCTGTCTGAGTCTCTTTAGAAATATGAACAGTTGGCTGAATTTTTGGAAAAGGTCTCCCTATCTTTTGTGTGTAAATATTTAAAACTTCTGATTCCTTTTCTCGTTCCTATAAAAAAGGAAAGAATTCACAAGAAACAACAACAATGTATAAACAAGACAAAGCTACAACAATGACATAGCATTTATCTACACATCTTAGGGCAGTCATTCACTTCACTTGAAACCACCACTGTTAGAGCCAGACTTCACATCTTTAAAAGATATGAGCATGCTTCTAAAAGACGGCAGTACCTACAAGGCCGTCAAAATCACTGTCAGACTCTCTGATCATCTAAATAACTTACAAACTGATCAGCTGAAAATTGCTTAGCCATAACTTCCAATTCGATTGGCAAGTTAAAATTTTCTTTTCAAGGTGTTAATGATAAAGTCTGAAAGTAGAAGTTTAACCCTCAAAGTACAAGATCATTTTGTTTATCTGGTTTTATGTCTATTAATCAACAGCAAATATTGAAGACCACGTGGTTTTTCAGAATTAGCATATCAAATTTTGTCTGTAATATATTCACTTTGCATTACACTACAGTTACAATGTGAGCCAACATCTTTCAAACACTGACTATTCGTAACATTTTCTTTTTAGTGTTGAAGATATAATATTTACTGAGAAAATGAGTGGTGGCATTTGTAACTAAAAGTATGATTCCATTGCATGGGGTAAACAACTTTATCATTTGATTTTCAAGGCAGCTCTATTCCTTCATTAAACACTGTTAGAGAGATGTGGTTAAAACGGTGATAACCAATATCATAGCAATACCCATTAAAAGTTATAGCTGAGGTTTGCATATACATAAACTATGTGTGGAAGTTTTATCACTAAGTAATACCTTCAATTTCCTTGAAATTGCTTGATTTGCCAAGGTAAGCTCTTCCATTTGGTCTAACAACAATTTCTTTTTCTTTTCCATGAAGCGATATTCTGTTTCATGCTTCTTGAGTAGCATCTCATTTGTGTGTACAAGATTCTAAACAAATTATTACTCTAAATTAACACTTTAAAGACTATATGTACTTATTCTTACTTGCTCACGGTCACTGGCTTTCTTCAACTTTTCCTGAGCAGTCTGTAACTTTTGAGTCAGCCTGTCTCTCTCCAGTAAATTTTTCTCTTCAGTGAGTCTCTTTAGTTTATTATTCTTTTCTAATAAAGCAGAGACTGATTGATCCGATGAATGAAGTTTTCTGGTTAATAAATCATTCACTTCTTTTATTTGTTTGAGTCTTTCTTTGTAGTACCTCACCTGTGGAATTCAATAAAATGCTCAATACAGATTTTACAAATCATTGAATTGATAAAAGAATTTTACCAGGATTGGAAACGGATCACATGCGCCAGTAGAATCTGTACAAAATGCTAATCTAAGGCGCGTAACATTTGTTACATTTGTTGGCGGTTTGCAAAGCTGGTTACATACCTACCCAGAGCTGCATAAGGTGAGCAAACTCAGGGAATAACTACTTCTAGGCTACTGGATATTTTCTACTGTATAAAAAAAATTGTGAGTTTGAAAGAATTACTACCCTTTGCAGTCATTCGACCAAAACTGCTATAATCCCTACAGCTGGCTGGAAAAGAAACTTAAGGTTCAGGTTTGAAACCAAATAACATCTTCAATTAAAGTGTGTAGTGTTTGTGTTACAGTCCGTTTGCTAGAGAGCCAACTGTTACTGATACAATAATAGCAATTGAATCTTGTGTGTAATGTACTAGTAAATGCAATAAGCATTATGATTGTGTATTATGGTATAGGGATACGCCTAGAAAGTTTACATTAATTTTTTTTTAATCAGCGTAAGAGATCCATTTAAAATTATTCATGTGTACTGTAATAATGGAACTGAGCAACCTTGAACATTAATTAACCCTTAGCGTGCATGCGCAAGAGGGTTACAGTAGTCCTAGTGTCATTCCTTCATTCTGTCACTCTGTCTGTCAACAGGCACTTCTGGAAGGTAGGAACCAGCCAGGCTCTGAAAGGGGCATCAAACAGCAGTATTTCACAAAGTAAGTTCTTTTAATATGCCAGAATTTTGATTTTGGACTTCATTTTCCAGAAAAAAAGCGAGTCTTTCCAGAGCTGTGCGATCGTAGGGTTGCAGCGGGAACCGCCCCTTAAAAAATTTGCTTGTCACGTGAGCCAGCTTGCAGGTTGCAAATCACTTTTAAATAGCTAACAATCAGCGTGAGATGATGCGTTGCGTAGTTGTTGAGTGAGCAAATACCTTACCTAAAAGTCTCTGGTTCGAATCCTCGTCGACACTTTTTTTTTTTCATCCTGTTTTTTTTTTTCTTCCTTTTGTCTTCTTGCCTTTTTTTTCCTCTTTCTTCCGTTTTTATTTCTTTCCTACCTTTTCCTTTCTTTTCCACTTTCTTTCGTGTACTGTTTTTCTTTCTTTCTTCTTCCTTTTTCTTTTCTTCCTACCTTTTTCATTCATTCCTCTTTCTTTTGTCCCTCTTCATTGTCTTTTTCTCTTTCCTGCCTCTCTTCATGCCACTTCTCTTTCTTTTTTTTTGTTTCTACACTTTTCCTTTGTTATTATTTTCTTTATCATACTTGTTATTATTTTCTTTATCATACTACTAGCTAACTAGCGCTGAGGGTGTGCTCTAGTTACTCAAGTACATTTGTGATCATCCATGAATAATGCACAATTACTTTATTGCAAAGGTTATTAAACAATTTCTTGTGTTCTCTATTGAATGTACTTTTAGAAGATCAGTAAAAGACTTATTACTGACTCCAACTTCCTGATTCAGGTCCTAAAAGTGTCAACTAGCTATCACTTTAAATTCAGCAAAAAAAAATATCGAAAAAAAAAAAAAAAAAAAAAAAAAAAAAAAAAAATCAGATTCATGCATATTGTTACCGCGCCCGTTTTTGTATTGGCTCAATACCAGTAAATTCTTTTATTAATGTAAAAATTAAAATGATTCCACTAATAGTTGGAAAAACAACAACAAACCTCTTCATTATGTCGATGGATCATCTTTGGAAGTTCTCCTTGACTACCATGAACACTATCCAATTCTTTCTCTTGTCTCACTTGAATACGTTTTAATAATCTGTTTTCTTTTTTGAATTCTTCTAATTGTTTTCCAAGATATGTCACTTTAGAAGCAAGTTTTCTAACTTGGTTGTTGCAGGCTGACATTTCTCGATCTCTGGGACTAGTTCCATAAGTTGATCCCTTTGAGGCGGTAGTTTTAGAAGCCACGGCAACTAAATAAGAATAATATAGATTGACACTTTGAAGTAGCAATGTCTTTAACAGTTATTAAGGAAGGATGTATACATCAATGAATTTCCTTTGGAATACACACAGATTATTCTGAAGTGTATAAATAGGCAAGTTTGAAAATACAAGTATTGAAGGTGATGGGTATAATGTGGAGCAACAACAATTAGAGTGTTAACTAGTGTTACACAATTGTCACCAAAGTGTGAGTTTAGGTAAAAATTCTTGTCATACTCAAGTAACATTTCTTATATTTGTTTGTCCAATCTCATATAATACTTATTGTACGAGTCAGTGTAATCAGTTTCATAAGCCAAAGGCGAGTGAAAATACAAACACGAGTGAAATAACATCTCAATATTGTATGACGAGTGTAACAATTATTTATTATACATTTGATATTTACCAAAACAGAAAACATAAACTCTGCCATACTTCTAAAAATTCAGTTGTCTAAAACTACGAATGGGCACATTCATTGTACAGCGTTCATTTGGACCAGCTTATTCAGGTAATGTCAAAAAATATTGGTAAAGGGTCCCTTAAGTAAAATATGGCCCCAGATATATAAAACCTGTCCTCTGTATATCAATCCAGCTGAACAATTTTTTTAAATAGATTATTTTTGGTCCCTCCACATTATACCTTGCCGCAGCCGGACACTTGAAAAACAACAACAAAAAAACAAAAAAACAAAAAACTACTGGATCTATTATTACTAAGACCAATTTTGTGACAGGTCTGGCCAGAGAAATCACTTGAGGAATACCATTTAGTTCATTGGTTTACCTTTCTTTCGTGATGTGGTAAGAATACTGGGTTTAGTTGGGTTGCTGTCTCTTTTAGTTGCTAGTCTGGTTCTATGAACGGCCACTGTGGGTACTGCTGAAACGAGGGAAGACTCTATCTTCTTGGTCTTAGTAGATCTATCTTCAGAAGCTAGATATCTCTTAGCAGGAACTGGACTAGATTTCTGTATAACTTCGGAGTCTTCCGAATCTTCGTATTCGGAACTTTCCGTTTCAGAATCAGAAACGGTCTCTGGACTCACTTTCCGAATAGTGCGCTCCCTCATACTCTGGCGCCCAGAAACTTCACGGGAGGAACCCTCAAAGTCTTCGGAGTATTCGCTCTCCGAATCCATATTATTGCAAAGTAAGGCCAACGCTCTCTGGTGAAGCACAACTAACTCCGGCTAGCGCTCACAGTGTAGTTGCTATAGGAACGGCTCTTGCATATACAAACATATGACTGCGGGGGTGGAGCAATGAATTAGCGGTATGGAGGGGAGGGGCTGTGCTACGGCAGGGCAAAAGTAAACAAATAATAATGCATTTCATTCAAGTGTTATACATAACATTATATACAAAAATAACACTATTACATTGAATTGATTGAAGTTGAAGGTGCAACTATGCTATTTTCTCCATGCCATGTTGCCACTCTATTCCTCTTTCTTAAAGGTGGAAGTCGTGATGGTCTTCTTGCAAATTGTTCATTAGGTACCCATCCTTCTGTTATAATATGGGAAATATTTTTTGGTGCTCGAGTTATAGGCGGAAGAGTTACTTTTGGCGGAAATGGAGTGGAAAGAGGGGCAGGGTGTGCCATCGATTGTGATGGCCTTGGATTAGGAACTCTGAGCTGTTCACTAACAGGTTGACTAGAAGAATGGTCTGCACTCAAGCTTCTGTGCATAGGTCTATAAAAGTGAATATAGGCAGTTGATGCTGCAACCGAATGCCTCATAATATCTTCATTAACTGCTTCATCATTGTGATTGCTAAATACTCTCAGCATAGTATCCTCTTGAGAGGCAGGATCAACATCATTTTGTGCTACTAACTCGTCTGGAAAATTGCCCTCATTGGAGTCAACACCACTTGGATATTCAACAGAAGTCCCATGGACACATTGCAAATTTTCTCTTATCATGTCTGAATCCAACAGTATAGGTTCCCTGTTGCTAGTGTCTTCACTGGTAGTGTTCATGATGCTCACTTCTCTTGATGCCATGGACATGTCCAGTGGCTCAGCACCTTGAACTTCTGAACTGACACAAACCTCATCCACTGTATCCACAGTATCTTTAAAAATTTGTGCCCCTTTCATTAGTGTGATGTGGCCAGTTTGTAGTTCCTTTGAATATGGAGGAGGGTTTTCAGGAGGTAGCATTGTTACTTGCTGTGCGGGTGAAATAAATGCTGAAATATCATGGTGGACGAAGTTTTCAGAAGTGGCCCAGGGATCAGTAGAAACTGTAAGTGAAACAACATCAAGTGTTATAGCAACAGTAGTTAAAGCAAATAATCAAATCAATAAATAGATAGATAAATAAATTGAATAAATAAATAACCAGACAAGCAACAAACAGAGTCTGGTCTATTTTTCACCTTTTTTCATACTTACTGGGTAATTCTGGCACCTCTTCTCTAAGTCCTATTTGCCTTCGCCTTCTCCTAAGTATCTTCGTAGGAGTGCAGCCCATTTTTTCACTCCATTAGTTTAGGCGCAGGAGTATAGATACCGCTAGTCTCGCGGGCCAGACCCTCCCTCATCCTCAGATACGCTATGAATTCGCCAGTCGCCTGCTCTGCTTCCTGTTGGGTGGTCTGGCCCAACTGCTGGTAAAGTGTCGTTTGTCAAATACGAGTGCTTTATGCTGCGGTTAGGTAAAGGGTCCAGCTACGCCGCCGAATTATAATTATCGCTTGCGGAGAGTTTTCACAGCACAACCCAACGTTACACCAGGAATAGCTGCAATAGTTTTTTCAGACGTAAGTCATGTTCACATCTTTTTAGTAATCAGCTTGTTAAAAAACAACAACAAAACATATTGAGCTAGCCATACACCCAACATTACTTTTACGAAGCCTTATGAAGAGTAACTAGCTATATAATATAGATTGTCAATTTTACTGCTATTATACAATCCCTCTGACCATACACTGAAAAAGGGTATCTTATAGCTAATAAAATTGTACAAATTCAGCTCGGCTATAATATGCAAATGCATAGACTTGCAATTTTGTGGGCCACGCCCTCCTTGGCTGGGAATGCTGCGCTGGTGGGAGGACGGTCTGGCTAGCAAGAAGTGTGCTGTTTTTTACTAATCAGATTTTTTGTGTATATAATACAAGCTCCAAGCATAGATTAGTATGGTCATGCATAGCGCAAGTTGGATAATTGGCAGAATATTATACTTCAAGTTTACACCATAGGAAAATGAGTCATTTCTTCCTTATAATATGTTATTGAGACCTCAGCTCACTCAACAGCGGATCTCAAAGATGGCATTGCTGCCATAATTTTTTGTTTCGAAGTAGTTTCAGAAAAACCTTATTACTTTTTGGCCGCATGATCACAAGTATAGCTATACTTTGGCTGAATAATGCCACCTTTGTCACATCATGATCATGAGAACATAAAATCATAAACCATAGGCAGCAGAAGTAGTTGAAAGCTGGTGGGAGGAGGG
>WLWD01000748.1_pt1 | contig 71521 bp, 37 predicted proteins | sample 6712731 | NCBI WGS metagenome assembly WLWD01 (sample SAMN12718690, study PRJNA576275) | sponge metagenome | isolation source: marine sponge | host: Mycale hentscheli | place: New Zealand: South Island, Marlborough, Capsize Point | collected 2014-11-01
TTCACGAATAGCGCAGTTACCAGTGCTTCACCCATATCTATGCTAATAGTTTGGCGCCTAAATTGCTCACTTGAAAATGTACAGGAAAAATCGCGGTTCAATTGAAACTGCGCGGGGAAACGGCTTGGGGGAATAGCTCGGGGTAGTAGCGGGGAAGTAGCGGGGGTAATAGCTCATTTTGAAATGTCCTAGGAAAATCATTGATAAAAGAATGCTACAGGGATTAGAAACGGATCACATGCCCCATAGAAATTCTAATCTAAGGTGAGTTACATTAATTACATTCTTATCGGTTCACAAAGCTGGTTACTTACCTACCCAGAACTGCATAAGGGTTAGATAGCTCAGGGGGATAACTAATTTTAGAGTATTGGATATTTTATATAATGTATAAAAAAATGTGCTTGAAAGAATTACTAACTTTTGTAGTCATTCTACCAAAACTGTTATAATCTCATTAGCTAGTCCTAAATAAACAACTATGTATACACCATTGTGAACCATTGCAATAGACATAATGAAAATAACATCTTCAATTACAATGTGTAGTGTTTATGCTGCAATCTCATTGCTAGAGAGCCAACTGTTACTGATACAATAATAACAATTGAATCTTTTGTGTAATATACTAGTAAATGCAATAAGCACTATGATTGTGATTCCTTATATTAATTATTATGGTAATGGATATGCCAAGTTTTCATTAATAAAGCTTTAATCAGGTAAGAGATTTATTTAAAATTATTCATGTGTACTGTAGTAATGCAACTGAGCAACATTGAACATTAATTAGTCAAGTACATTTGTGATCCATGAATAATACACAATTACTTTCTTGCAAAGGCTATTAAACAACTTCATGTGCTCTCTATTGAATATAGCTACTTCTAGGAGATTCTCAAAAGACTTGTTACTGACTCCAATCTCCTGATTGGGGGGGGGGTAAAGGATGAGTATGGACTGGGTAAAGGTGAGTATGGACTGGGTAAAGCGATAAATAGCACTCCTAAAGCAATTGATGAAGCACTCGCCCCCTTGTGGCGTTACTCGTGCTATTCTCATATAAATTTTAATTACCTTTCAATCTTGGTTATAGAGGACCAAATAGCTACTAATCATATACATGTAGAAATTTCCTGAACGCTCTATACATTTCATATATAACATTAGCTTCACTTTCACATGAAATTATACATTGTGTAGATAAAAGAAGTGTTGTTATTATTAGGTTATATAATATTGCCTACTGTTTGTTATTTTGCAGACAGAGAGACAGGACTACTACCATTCTCTCGTGCATATGTGCTGAGGTTAATAGTTGGACCAAACTAGTGTTAAGTTTTTATAGACAAGTCTTCTTTTCCTAGCCAACACATTATAACAAACAGTTACACTGCAGAACATCATGTTGCATTGATAAAACAGGCAAACATGTTTATAATTATATCATTATTATATTGAGTATGTATACATAATGTTGTACTCAATGCTAACTTTCTTTGTATGAATACTAGTGGTGCGCTCGAATAGCGCAAATGCATGGCGAGCGAGTAAATATATGAGTATAGGTAAAGATAATTTGTGAAGGAAATCGCTAAATAATAGCAATGATTGGGCATGAAGAGTTAACAATAACAAAATTACCTGAATAAACTTAGAAAGCAGTGGCAAAGAAGCGCAGCTTGACAAAGACTTCACAATTGTTCAAGAAGAGAGTAGCTATAAACTTTTTGGTTGAAACAAAGTTGCGTAAGGCAGTGCAGCAGGATTCTCCGTGCTCGTTAATTGAAAAATACTGGTACTGTGAACACTTTACCTAACTTACGTAATTAGAAGCGCGGGCGAAATATTTTGACGTACGTATACATACCTACATATATATCTGAAATCTCAATTGAACACGACTGAGAGTCAGCTTCGCTCGCTTCGCTCGCTCGCTGAATTAATATTTCTTTGGAGAAGAAAGTGCAAAGGGTGACCTCAAATCTAAACTCCTATAATGGAGACTCTATCGAAGTAATCAAGTTGCTAGCTATATATTCAATCTCTCAAATAATTATGACAACTTAGATAACTACTTCACATATTGTACAAAACAAAATCCAAAACAATGACATAGCTAAACTGACAACTGATGTAACAATTGATGAATAATGACCAAAGCTTCAGCAAGCTAAACCAAAACTATATACAACACTGGTGAATTGTTTTTAAAACAATAGGATAGGGGCATTCATTGTGTTCAAGCTTTCAGCTTTTTTGTTTTTGATTTTTTTCAGTATTGCTGCAAATTTCCCAACTGTCCCTGGATTCTGAGGACAGTCAATACAATGTAGGCCACAAGGGAGATACTTCCAAACACAATGGCAATGATATTCATTGTCTTGGCATTCTTGGAGTTGTCATGTGCTGACTGAACTCGACCAGCACTCCAATCTTGAATCACCTACAGAGAAATTAATCACACATTTAAATATGTATACCACAATAGAATGTAGGGTGGATGTTACGTGGCTGGTTGAAATAATTAATTCTACACTACAGTGAAACCTCTCTTAACTCTCCGTAACAACAACAGTAAATGCATAGATGGGAATTACCATAACAAAATAAGAGCCTCTATGTAAAGTACAGTGTAATGGACAAAACTGGTTGTTCCTCGAGTGTCGATTATTCAGATTATGATCATTCTTTACCCATGGTTGAGGTTACATCGGTTTCCATCTCTTGCTCTCTTTTTGTCTGAACTATCTCAGCATTTGTTACCCCCCACATTTACATTATTGACTCTTTATATATTCTTGAGTCACGGAGTCTCTTCTCCTCCTTTGTCTACCTCTCCTGCTTCTGAATCTCTCTGTCTTTCTCATTATTGTGGACATAGGCTTTGCGAAACTTTTGCCTCATTTTCATACTTTTGCCTTCCTTTTTGAAACTTATGCAGCATTTTTACTTGACGATTTTACCAGACTTACTTACCTCCACTTGCCCATTCCACTCGCTTTTTAGTCGCCTTTTTACCTTCTTTTTCTATACTTTCCCCTTACTTTTTGAAATCTAAGCTGCCTTACTTCATCTATTCCACCAGCTTTTAATTACAATTAATTACTTTCTACTGAAGTGATGACTCTTTCCCATTCAGATAATGACAATGCTTTTTACCAAACTGTTTAACCTCGTGACTTATTCATGAATATACACACCATAGGTGGCGGTCACAGTCATCGTCGGCTGATTCGGTACTAACACACAAATGTACTATATATATATATTGTTATTCAAGCTGTTGAATAGTACACCCTGGTTGATATCTCGTTATTTATATAACTTGTAAGAATATTATCAAAAAGAAGTTCAGTATTTTAACTTATAATTGAAGCTAAAACTGATTGAGGATTATCTATGCAATTGTGTCAATATTTATGCATCAGCTTTTAAGTTATAGTTATAAACCAAAATTGAGGTTTGTATGCGATTTATAAATTGAAATACAAACCTAATGATTTTGGTTTATAACTATTTTATAGCCAGAACATAAACAACGAGCAAAGTATAGCGTTAGCTATCTTAGTAATTGTATTAAAGTACTCAAACTCTTCATTATTCCATTTTGCTTTGATCTGCCTTCTACCATAATTATGGTTGCTAAGAACTATATCAGACTTTTCCCCGCTAATACATTTTCTTACGAGCATACCAGACTGTATCAGATTTATAGTTCTTAACGACAAGCGCGGTCGCTCGGGTAACGGGCTATAATTTATAAATAATTTGTAGAATTCTATAAAGTTTGGATATTTGAAGTCTTAGTTTCTTTATAACCTTAAAAAAATTACCATAGCAATGACACAACAAATGTCAGCACTAACTAGCACAAAGAATGCAAACCGCTTTTAATTTTAAAAAGTTTACTAGATACTGCCCTTATATGAGAGATTACATTCAACATTATTATGCTAATAGTAGCAAATTGTTTGATACATACTTACTTGAGCACTAAAAAATATAGCAATTCCTCCACATATCAGGTTGCAGAAGAAGCAAGTGAGGACAGACAGGATCATGTAGTCTGGAGGCTTGGATGGAGTGACTCCAACAGTACTAAAGCTTGGCTGAGATACAACCTGCACAACATTGGAAATAAACCGTCCAAATCTTTATAGCCAATTTAATGAACTCAATATAGTTATGTATATTATCGTTTTTGTTCGTGATTAACTCTTATTATCAGATTTTCATTACTTATACATTGTGGTAGCTAATAAAACATAGTATAAATAATGCAATAATACTGCTTAGCACACTTTGAAGTCAAATATTAACTTCCCATATGTATACAAGCTCTGCAATTTCTGGTAGCTAAATACACTTTTCTCCCTCTAATCTTGTCAAATTAAAACAAGGAAGCTCAGTCACTCTTATTAACGCTCATTTGACAGAACTGCAAATTCAATGGCTCATAACTGAGTAGCTAATTTGTCAAACAGAAAATATGAGTAGGTCAGCTTGGCAAATAAGCACGACTATTTTAGCAGCTGCTATGACTTGATACATGAAACAGAGAATATATATGGATTCACTTCACATTAAACGTCTTGATTATATGAGCATGAAGCTGTTGACTCATAAAAATGTATGTAACATTAGGATCAAACTTACTCACCTAGTCAGTATAACCATGCCCAAACCAATGGTGTTGTGGTGGTTATCCACTGCTGATATCTAATTAGGGTGCACTCTTTGGTTAGTGTAATGTGCATGCTCATCACTGACCTTATAGCTATGAATAACTTAACTTGCTCACCTCCAAATTTTCAGTGAGGTTGTAAACATCTTTAGGAAATGCAATAATTAGGCAATAAGAGAAACAGGAATTTCTCATATGATGTTAAGATAAACAACGTAATCTTGGCGTGGAGCAAATTATACTGTTAGGGCAGTGAACAAGTTTATTGAGCTGTTGATGTTGTTCATGCTCAATGGATCATGATTATAAGCACAATAGCAGGTTATGATTCAACTAATTATATACACACATATATACATAACACACGCACACATATATGGCAATAATCATCAATGACAAGCAATAAAACAGTGCCAAACCCTTCAAGGACAAAGGACAAAGTTTAATCAAGAACCGTTTTCAAATGCGAGAACTACTAGAGCCTGTTTGACAAAACAATCATTGTTGAATAATTATACTATATAGGAGATGTCTCTGTATAAACTGTTCAATCCTAAATATCCTCACGTATTGATAAGTGCTTCGTTCAATTGAAGAGCTAATGAACTATACAACTGTAACAAGCAAAAAGTGTATCTCAAGTTGAGTTGTAAAGTAGTATAATAATTAAATTAGGCATTGAAGTACATACCACTGTACACATCAACAAATTTTCAGTTGTTGGTGGGCTAGAGTGCTTTATCACAGATCTGCAGCTGGACCACCACAGATTATTTACTTCAACATTCTAAAGTTGGTTAGGAAGGACATAATTAGTTTATGCAGCAATAGTTATTAAAACAAAGAAAGTTAGAATTTACAAATTATCAGCTCACTGGGCCCTAGTCCTGGAATAAGGCATATACACTAACACATTTATCATACAAGTTGGTAAAAGTTTGAAACTCCACCTGATTTGAAAGATAGTATTGCATTAGACAAATTACAAATTTTATAGTAGCTAAAACCAGTTGACCATACTTTGATTCTAGGTTACAATAGTCATAGTGATACGAAATAAAAAGTTTTAATTTTTGTCAAACAGAATCATCTTCTCATATCCAAGTCATCAATTTCAGTTATAACATCATTACCATTATTAGCTAACATTTTCATCATCTGTATCACTAAGTAATGGTCCATTACTAATGGAGAGGCCATACAACTGGTACGCTCACTAATTCATTGGGCATGCCAGTTGTATAGCTTCTCTTGTTATTCTTATTACAACAACTGTAATAATGAAAATGCTGGCACCCAACTGTAAAGCTTAAGTTCCAAACATCAGTGTTGGCTTGGCTCCTAAATCAATGCAGTATGTATGAAGAAACTATATTTAGTGTCTTGAAAACTTAACCAATCAATAATATAAACTCTTGGCACCATCTGTGGTATCATGTAAAACTACAATATATATACAAATTTAATTTGTCAATTTTGTAGGAGACTTTGGCAACAATAAAAACTGGTAGTCTTTTCAAACACTTATTCTCGCAAAAATAAAAGATTGACCAAATTGTTTGGTGCAATTCATCCTTAGCATGAAATGTTTCTTTTCGTGAAAAAGGTTCAAAATTTATAAGTCATTCAAAACAACAGAACATTTTATATTATGTAACATATTTTGATCAAATATACTGGTTATAGAATGCTGAAAGTACTGTAAGTCCATAGATGGATCACAACTATCATAAAAAATGATTCATTTGCTATAGATATGAGCAAATATATAATTAACTTCATTTAGATTAATTCAGACCCCTGAATACACCTATCTACTTAAAACAGTTAGAGAAAGCTTTACTGGTACTACTCTTTTATTTATCTTAAGTCAAATTAAATGATGAAGGATTAGTCTATATAAATATATTCTTAATACGTACTATTGTATTAATGTTGTCTTCTAAAAAATTTGGATACCCCACAAATTGTTGAGTTTCTATTATAACACCAGAATCACTTTGTTTCTGTTTCTACAAGTATGGAGTCAGAGTTGTCCCAAACGCTGCCTCACTCACCAATATCACTTGTCTTCTCTGTGACTTCAACAATAACATTGAGAAGAGGTCATCACTATACTCAGGAGGAGTAGCTTATTTGCAGATTTGAAAATAAGCTTGTTTATGAGACTGTATATGCTTTTGTTCACAGAAATACTTCAACATGAAATATCCAAAACCAAGCAATAAGCTTACCATTTTTGCTGAACTGCTTATAACTTTGAACTAATTACTAACTTCATCATATCTTGGTTTACTTTATACTTGTACTAGAAATAGAAAATTGCCTAAATTTCACTTGTTTATTATAGAAAGCTGAAAATGTTAGTTCCTATAGTGTGATATGAGCTGGAAATATTCAGCTTAATTGCCGGGACTTTGCAGCCATAAATACATCAGAGTTTAGTTCTACCGTTCATATAAAAATTCTATAATGATCCTTTAGCTCGGTATCACTATTATGTCTTCTGGTTCAATAGCAACTTCCTTACAGCAATAGACAAATGTGCACATGTAATTCTGCAATACTTAAGGGTGGAGACCCATCCGGCCCACGCATTTTCCTTAAAAATTGATGCTGAAAAAAAAAACTTCAAGCAATGGTGGCAATTCTTTAACATGCTGAAATTATTTAGGGTGATAACGTCTCTCTGCACACCAAAATTCAGACCATTTGCATCTTCATAAGCCCAGTTAGGAGCGATTTACTTCTGCGGTCATTTCGTGTTGTTTCTCTGCAACTGTCCAAGCTTTTCTGCCGATTCAAGACTCTACGGCTTCCTCCCATTATGTTCCCGCTTCCTACGTTTAGTTTTTAGCTATAGCAACTTTACTTTTCTAAATATCTGACCACTAATGTCAACTTTGCTTCCTGGCACGCTATCAAGAAAATCTAAACGTAGGCCTGTTCACCTTACGTCACCGAATTACTGTTCCAAGTATCACCTACGGCTACGGTGCTGTTGAAGAATCACCTATGGTGCTGTTGAAGAAGCACCCAGCTTGTTAGATTTCGATACGAAGCTGGGAGGGGTCCTGCAGTGGATTTATACAGTACCCCGTTCAGGCGATACTAGCACGTCTGCCTTACCGACGCACAGGTAAGCGAATTAGCTAGTAGTGTAAGGATTTGAAGAAATAGCCCACTGATTATGTGTGCGAACATTTTAGGTGAAACCTTCTGTGAGGTAGTGGCTCTGAAAAGAGCCGGGTTGGAAAAATGGACTCATTGTCTTTGGCTGTATTTGAAGTGCTTGGACAGCTTCTCCTGGAGGGGTTTGCTATTAATTCCTCTATCCTTCAGAATTCGTACAAATTCTTCTCGGTCCTTGCATTCAGAGTTGAGCAGTTCCAAGTCTATAGCTCAATCCAACGCTGGTCCAGAAGTCTGGAGTTGTATGGCTGAATTCTTCACAAACTGAGAGAGACTGGACACATCAAACACCAAACCATTCTGTTGAGCGATAGCTGAAAGCTTCTCAACTAACTCTTGAACTGCTTCCTGCGGAGCTGGGGAAACTTCAATGGAACTCACAACTGGATGAGAAGAGACAGGAGGAGAAGTGTGGTCATCATGTGACTCGGTAGTGAGATCATTTAGACTTGAGATGGATTAAAAAATGCTGGAGGTTCACATGGTGGAGCAGTAGGAGTAGACACTAAATCTTGAGAAGGTGAATCAGGGAGCATTTCTGATGATGACTCCTGCCGAAGAGAGGGCGTGACATCATGACCAGTAAAGGAAGGATCATCAAGAGTATCAGTGGAAGCCCCACCTATTGCTGGGACTTGCTCCAATCCTATGTCTATACACGATTATTTTATTTATATATATATATAATATGTATATATATTTTTTAATATTATATTTATTTACTTATTTCTTACTTCTTCTCAAAGCACATTTCATTTTCCTAATTTCTGTGGCTGCACTAATAGCCCTCTTCCTTTTCCTGGAAAGCATAATTATAGTTTGCTGTTGAAGCTGGTTGTAACAACAACGTGGTCAAAGCTAACCCACCAGTAGGCTACTGAGGTTAGGGACTCTCGAGATTTTTGCCCCGCTACGCGCGCTAATATATCAACTGGTGGTTATGCTTGCGAGATGATGTGTGCGGAGCCAGGTGAGGGTGGTAGATTTTTGTGGTTGATAGCACTTAACACTTCCCACAGCCTTACCAACGGTTGCTATGGGTCTCCTCCCTTAACTATCCCTTTATTATCTGTAGCCTCAAATAGGACAAGAATTCTGTACTACACATGCATGCTTGCATAATGCCTCCCACACATACACGCACCATTAGCCTTTAGCCTTCTGCCGCCCATCCTATGATGATATCAGTATCCTATGGCAATGCTCTGGATTTTACAATTGATAAGCTTTGCAATACCAAGAATGCTATCTCTGATCTCCTTCTCATGCACCACTGCATACACTGGAAGCTGAAATCTTGTGTGGCTTGGAATTGCAATCGACTGCCATCACAGAAGCAACTGTGTCTAGTTAAACGTCATCTACTCTTAAGGTATGCGCCATTTGCCGCACAGCACCCCTGCCCCCCCCCCCCCCCCCCCCCCCCCCTCATCCATACATACGCACACACACACATACACACACACACAAATATACGTACCGTCACATTAGTTGACTGTTGCTGTAAAGGCCGATACTGGGGGTTGAAGACACGCCCATTTGGGGTGTCAAACGTGCTTGGTCCTTGTTCATAAGTTGATACATTGGTTGGCTCCGCCGTGGGTAACTGTGCATCACCATCACTTGGATAAGCTACAAAGAAACTCATTTAAATCCATAACAACACAACAACAACAACAACAACAACAACAAATACTGCGTATGGGTTTTCCTGAATCTCAAGTGTTTCTGAAATTTCTTTGTAAAGTTTAAGTAGGTTTAAGCATACTGTGCTAGTATGTACATTTGATTCTGATAGTGATAGCTAGCATCACATTTGCAGTGGCATAGGAAAGGGTGTAGTTCGGGAGGTGGAGCTACTCTTAATTTATGGGTACAATCTGAACAATGTGATTTCTCACATGAACATGGTTACACCATAAATTACATGTCCTTCAAAAGCAACACCTTAGAAATAGCCCAACTATACAATGCTCAAACAAATTATTAAATTATGTTTCCCTTTTCTCTTCATCTACCACACTTTGATGATTGGATCATATCTAATAGAAAATATTTACATGAAGAAGTTCAGAGTTATAGCTAGCAAGGTACTAATAAAAACAGTAACAGTAATACTGTACAACTGTAAGTGGCTTCATGTTCAATCTACCAGCTCAGATCAATCCTTAAATGAGTACCTAGTTTACTTCAAAAGTGTCCCTTTCTCTCATTAACAATTGAACTGTATTGCAATTGACAGCTGTAGCTTATTCGCCACTAGGTATTTGAAGTACTTACGTGGTGGAGTTTCTTTGAAGGGTGGAGTTTCTTTGACGACGTTATCCATTCGCCCAGTAAACTACCTCTCCAGAACAGAGCGCCAGACCACGCTGCAGTAACTAGTGGATTCTAAAAGATAAAATGTAGCAGCGGTAGCTTTTGTCCGGGGTTTTTAACCGTGAACGTAATGGTCATGTGTTGAGCATGCGTTGTGTTGAGCATGCGTTGTGGGGAGCAATAATTCAATCATCGGGCTAAACTTGGGCCAGCAATGGAGTTTCAGTTGCAATATATATGCAATCTTTGCTTTATAGCCTTCTTTGTATTTATAACCACACAGATTTAAGCATTGAATGCATTGGGATACTTTTTTTAGCCTAGGTAATATGAAGTTATATATTTTATTATGAAATATAGAAGTGTTGTTCATAACAGTAAATTGGCTTGTCATACATAATCCCCTCCTCCCCCCCCCCCCCCCCCCCCCCCCTTCCACTTCCATTTTGAAGCAACTTCCATCACTTCTGGCCTATGACAATTTTCCTGCTTGGCTGTTGCTCTGTGCTCCCAAGTGTCTATATTTGTGACAACTATTGACCTTCTTGTACTGTCAAAAAGTTCACTTAGTTCACCACAAAATAAAAACAGTTGTTGTAGATAATGGGAAACATAGGCCTCATCCAAAGAAACACACACACACACACACACACACACACACACACACACACACAGACATACACACACACACTCTCTCACACTCAACACACAGAGAGTGCTGGGGTAAATTTAAAGGAAAACAAATTTACTGTCAAGTTAACTTCAATTTATGAATAGTGATTCATAATAACTTTTGGTAAAGTGTAGTTGTGTTTTGGTAAAGTGTAGTTGTGTTTGGTAAAGTATGGTTGTGTATATGTAGTTGTGTGTGGTAAAGTGTTGTGTTCTGTAAATTGTACCATTGGTTATGTTTGGTAAAGTGTAGTTGTATTGGTAAAATGTGCCATTACTTGTGTTGGTAGAATGCAAAGCCGTTTTGTTTGGTAAAGTACACCGTTAGTTGTGTTGGTAAAATTCACCATTGGTTGTGTTGGTAAATCAGAATTGGTAAAGTATATCTATAGGTGTGTTGGTAAAGTGAGTTCAGACGTGTGTGGGTAAAGTGTGTTGGTGAAGTTTGTCTATATTATATGTATGGGTAAAGTGTGCCATTACGTATGTTAGTAAAGAATGTTTAAAGAGATTTGTTGGTAGATGTATCCATAATGTGATGGTACACCATCAAACCTCTCTATAAAGGGACTCAGAAAAGCAACTTGGCTCTCAACAATAGCCAACATGAATAGAACAAACAGATAAACTGCAATACCAAATAACCTCTAATACCAGCCAAACTCTCTACACAGTCAAAAGGCTTGCCCATTAGCATGGCTTTCGTAGAGAGGTTTTACTGTAGTTTGTCTATACTCTATATAGGTGTGTTGGTAAAGAGTGTCAATACGTGTGATGTCATGTTGATATAGTATATTTATAGATGGTAAAGTGTGATGATAATATAGTGTATCTGTATAGATGTTATGTTTGAGTGTATTAAAGTACAGTAGAACTTCAGTTATCTGAGCACTGAACAATATACAACACCAAAATATAATAGTAAGCACATGCATACATGAAGAACTCATTTACCGCGCCCCTTCATATTTGTTTTGTAATACATTTTCTATGGTTATCTGAACGTTTGAGTTTTCTAAACACCTCTCGGTTCAATGTGCTATATCCAAAAGTATGCCATCAATAGTGTTGGTAAAGTAAAGTCAAAATTGTTGGTACAGTGTAGTCAAACTAGTTGGTACAGTGTAGTCAAACTAGTTGGTACAGTGTCGTCAAACTAGTTGGTACAGTGTCGTCAAACTAGTTGGTACAATGTAGTCAACTGGTTGGTACAGTGTCTTCAAAATTGTAGGGTGAAGTATCATCCAACTTGTGGGTAAAATATGAAATTCTTGTTGAAATGTGTAATTTAAAATAGTGAGTCCATTCTAATTGTGGTGGTATTGTGAATATTAGTAACGAAAGGGCATTTTGTATTTTCACTGCAGTGGAAAACTTCAACATTTCATGTACAGATTAAGGCGACACTTCCTGCAAAATCAAAATTGCCTCCCTATCATGCTGCAGGAACTACTGTAATTCTTGCTGAAATAACGTGTGCAAAGTACGTATTTTGCAGATGTGGGTGGTGTTCTAATGACCTACATATATTCACTAAAGCTACGAGTGTTTTACTTGCTGTTCCCTTAGAGTAGAACTACCATAATACAGGGTGGGGAAATGGTCTAAGTTTGTTTCACCATCTCTTGCTCACATTGCTATGTACTCGAGGGGGTTGGGGGCTGGAACCTTCCTGGCACCACTTAAAAATGCGATTTCTCACATGAACACCAGCAAACCACAAAAACCAAAACAACATGCCCTTGGAGCCCACCCATACTGAAACATCTTCAGAAACCACCGTAGTGGCAAAGATAGTCGTCACACGCACACACAAATTTATAGTTACATCATCCTTGCCACTCTGAGGTTGCACTCATATTTTCTTCATCTTTGCCACAGGAATGGGAAAACTTTGGATAAACAAGCAAGGGTTCTTAGTCAGGAATTCTTCAAATTGGTCAGTTTATTAATAACAAGTGACGTTGTATTTACTGAGCTAAAAATGTACCATGCTTTAAATGAATAACTATTTGTAGGAAAATAAAAAGAATGGATTTAAAATTAATAGGCAATTATTTTTTTTACTTTATATGAGCATAATACACATAGCTAAGTATTACAAAAATTATTATTATACATTTAGATGTAGTAACTCACAAATGTAAAACATTGTAAAGATGATACCATTACTTTTATGTATAAACAAAATCAACCAAAACTCCAGAATAAGTCAACTGGGGCCACTTCCTGGAATTTTCTATGAGGATATGACAGAGAATAAAATAAATATTATGACAATTTTTTGATGAAATAAGTTAACATGATTCAGTCATTCTCGGCTGAAATAATTATAATAATAGCAATTTTTTCTCTTTTTAACAGCCATTATTATTTAATTTTTAATTATAGTTTAACCCGACATTTCGACTTCTTGCCAAAGTTCTCTTCAGGGGTCAATTGAGGTTGAACTCTCCATGGTGATATAACGCAATGTAAACAGCAAGATTTCTGGAAGGTACGCTTACTGTTTAGTATATCCTGGAGGGTGATATGCATGCAGTATATATAGCCAGCATCCTGGAAGCTCTAAACCTACGTCTCTGTTAAACTTGTTGTTTTCAGGTGTCATCTGTATGTGTAGAGCTTCCCGTACCATCCAGAAATTTTGCTGTTTATATTGTGTTATTATATCACCACGGGGAATTCCACCTAAATTGACCCCAAAAGAGGACTTCAGCAAGAAGTCGAAACGTTGGGTTAAGTTATAATGTTAAAAAGAGAAAATTTGCTATTATTATAATTTAACATGTATATTGCTAATGAGGAAATCATGAACTGCAAATGACAGACATTAGTGATGTTTTCTATATTGCAAATTGTTAACTCTCTTTCGAAAATATTATTTTTTTAAAAGTAACCAACTTGGTGGAATAGAGAAATACAGAAGTATTGAACAACAGACTACTGGTAGCATCAGCTCAAAGCATGCTCAGTGGAGGATGTATTCATGCAGAACTTTTCCAGTGAGTGAGACATTATGTATTATGCTGAAGATTGTCAAATAAGATCAACTAGCTAAATGGCTTCATAATAATTCCAAATTTGGCAGTGGAAATTTAATGGCTCTAACTGGACATTGTTACATTTTTATTTTCTCGAAGATCAAACATCGGGTAACTAAAAGTAAAATGTATTTTTTGGCTGTGTAAATAAACTTAACTATCATTATTATTTAAAAAAATGGCGGGTAAAATACTGTATGCAGAACATCTACTAAACTAGCTAATACTGAGTGTATAGTAATAGCTATTTGTCCACTAATGGGTACCCCTCCCATCTACCACCACCCACCCCATAATTCCCACCAACCCATATTACCATGTTTACGCATGGATATTTTTGTTCTAAATAATGTGACTTGCTGCCACATATTGAATTATCCTTCTAGCCCATATGGGTAAGCATATAGAATGGTTTATGGCCTGCCTCGCCTGAAAACTGTAGAAAAGAGCTGGTATTCCACAAATGCAGCAGCAGAAGAAGGTGGTGAGTGTGGAGAGTGGAATGAGATAGCCATCTGGATTAACACTGGCTCTAGTTAGAATCACCCTAGGCTGCGTGGTTGCTACCTACATAACAATTTTTTATTACATTATTTCAAAGCTGCAATCAAGTTTTATAACAAGTTTTGCATTTGAATTTTTCCTATGAAGATGTAATAGAGCAAAGACAATAATAATTATGATAAGAGACAATACAGTGAGTCCCTAGTTGATTATTTAAAAAAAATATTGAATTTAATAATTTGAATTCTTTCATTAGTAGCTAAAGTAAGGCCTTGTACAGTACATTTTTAAACCCAAATGTGTGTATGTAATTATATAGCTATATACACACATATAGACTTATGTACTGTACAAGACTTTAAAATTCCTAAAGTTGATAAGCAGAGATGGTATTGTCCTCACTATTATGGTTGGCTGTGTAAAGGTGGGAGTAGATGGAACAGTTGGGAGTTAATCTACTTTCACATCTGCAGCAGTCATTTTGTCATCACTTTTTTTGCAGTATATTTCAGCATATGATGGAGGCAGGTCAGTAAGGCTTAAAGGAGAGATGACAGGTTCACTATTCTCTGAAAAAACATGGAAATAAGTAACACCTAACCTAGTGATAAATTGTATTCATAGAGCTGCACCAAATTAGCTGCACCTACTCAGACCATAAGGCATTGCACATTAAACAACTAAAGAGCCACTAAATATCAAGTGGTAACTCAATTTAGTATAAAACTATAATACCATTAACTTCCATCTTTGTTCAAAACTAAATAGTTTATGGTAGCATCGACTTTAAGGCTGACAAAATACTGCCATAGTAGAGTATGATACAGAATTACTTTTTATACATGCTGTAGTGTTACATAATTGATACATAATTAATCTCCTGAAAAACAACCCAAATGAAAATTGAAAGCTTTTGGAGTTATCACGATTATTTGTTGATAATCTCTGTTAATTATGTAACAAATAAAACATTTTCTGCAACCTGCTTGAAAATGTTTCAACTAATAAAGTCAGATTAAGTTGTCATTATACCATAAGTAGCTATTTTCCATTCTTATTATCCTATTCCCTCCCCTCTCACTCAAAACAAGAATAATAATAGCAATATAAAATTATCTGTACGGGTGCCGATATATTCATTTTGAGTGTGAAGATACCAACCCATCTGGTATATACATGTTATTTTTATTTTTTAATCGTCATAACTCATGCTTATTTAATCTGATTTGACATGACTCTCCCGTGGGCCACAATAAAATAATAAAGATATTGTATGTGAAGATTTAAATCATTATAAATGAATCATTCTTTGAAATGTACTGTTCTATTATTATTTATTTATTCATAAACAGAACCTCCACGCCCAACTTAATGTATATTATGTGTTGCTTTAAATCTATAGTAAGTCAACAACTCTCCCAGTGTTAGCTATTTGTATTTTACATTTGTTGAGCATTGAGCCTTATAATAATTAGCAATCATTATTGTTGGCTACTTAAGTCTAATTAGAAAGACCTTAGTCTGAACCAAAGTACATCTATTTTGTTTTTATTGGGCAACTTTGCAGTAAAAAGCTTCAACTTCCACTCTCTGCCTTTATGTTGGCAAATGTAGTCAGACATGCCTGATGTGCTCCATTTAATCATCCATAATATTACTCACAAAGCCTTTTAAAATAATCTTCCCCACAATTTTTTTCATGTCCCTTGGATACCATTGCTCACACATTTTAATGTATAGTTTCATTGTTTCTTTCCCTTTTGTGGTTTGTTAATACTCACTTGCATTATGTGCTTCGTATTTATAACTGAATTGGCTGAATTTGCTGGATTAACAATTATAGCAATAATGAACAATAAAGTACACAGCTACCACCACACAACATTGATAAAACTTAAAACAAGTAAAAACTAACAAATTAGTTATTTGGTGAGTTTAATTTCTAATTTTGTAAAAAAGATAAACACAATAGCTACTTGGTTGAACTGGAGAAAATCTAAAGTAAAGAATTTAAACATTTTAAGTAATTTCTATAAATTGCTACAAATGCTCACATAGCTACACATACATTGCCAAAATATTTATATTGATGGACATGAAATAAGCTATAATATTAATTCTTAAACATGATTAATGTATAAGTACAATAAACACAATAATATGACCATGTGTTAAGCTAAGCCATGGCTATAATTCAACAGTACGACAATGTCTGTTCACAGAGTTATGCCATTAATGCTGAAAGAAGAAACACAGAATACACATTATGATGGTGGCAAAGAAACTAATCACAGCTGCCAAATTCCAAAATTTGGCTTTCATTGCCGACTGGATGGCTACATCAGTGTGCCCTGCCATCCAATAGGAGTCAGCCTAAACACCATAAAATATTTTCACATGACACACTTCTATATAGCAGCTAATAATAAAATCACTCTTGCAACTGCTGTAATATCAAATTGTTTCATTAACTGGCATTAAGAGGAATAATTTGATTTTTATATATTGTAAACTCATAATTAGCAATTATTACCTGCAAAATACAACCTGCTTGATGAAACTCAGAGACACAAAAGTATTCAACTGGCAGCAATAGAACTGGGCATGCTCAGTACACATGGGTGTGTGTACAGAATCTTGAAGCAGCATACATGCTGCTAGTGTGCTCTTTTTAATGAATTTAAGTGTGTGCAATTCTCCCATTTGCAGAAGATATGCTGTCTGCATAATCCTCGGTAGGTAGGTGAAGAGAGTTACAATAGTCTTTCCTGTATGTTTATATGTTTGTAATAAGCATAAGCTCCATTTAAATAGCACACAAACCTTTACATGCTTGCAGCATAGAGGTAAATACATAATAGTTAGGTGCTGCCGCCTCGGAGAGAACTACTGCTTTTAGAGTCCCAAAAAGGTTCAGGTTGTAGTATCCCTGAGCGCAGCGAGGGTGCTACTTAGATCCCGAATTACCCTAAAAATGGTAGTTCATGACGGCTGTGCAGCGCCTAGCTAATTTAGAACGTAGTGACTGGTCCTAACAACGGGACACTAAGCACAATCTGAGGGACACTAAGTGTCCCTGCCCTCAAGGTGGGGACACTAAATTAATAGTGTCCCTCTTTGAAAGACCTAAGCAGTTTAAACTACAGTAGCTATGTTCTAAAATCAGCAATAGTGCGCGTAGCCTGTATGTGTGGCATGTATGCAGTATAAGTGCACACTGCTCCTCTCAGTGGCAGAGACTGTTGGAATGTTAGTTTGCAGCAGCATCACTTCTGCATGTATGCCATAACAGCAATTGTAAGATCAAGAGATGTATTGAGTGTAACACACACGGAATACATTTCTACATGGGGACATGTACCACCAATGTTCCAATCACCCAGAACTAGACATTAAACAGTTTCACATAATGCCTAAATCCTAAGTACTATTATTATCAGAGGGATTGTTTGGCAGTGAGTCTAATTGGATATTTCAAATTGGTAAGAAATTGGTCTTACAATCATGAAGCAGCTATGGCCTGTTACTGTATATAGTGAGGATTAAGATTGTCGCAAGGAAAATATACATATTTCGGCTATGGGAGCAGAAAAAAGTGTATGTAAAACATGTTAAAAAATCCTACATACACACATATATATATATATATATATATAATACTTATAGCACGAGTCTGAGTACAATAAATGGGAAAATATTTTATGAGCACGCAAAATATTTTCACGAGCCGAAGGCGAGTGAAAATATGGCGTGAGAGTAAAATATCATTCCCATATTGTACGACGAGTGTGATAAGTGATTTATTGCTTCTTTGAAATTTTTCTCAACCGGTTACAATACAATTTTCATTGATTTTACTCGCTACGCGCGTGCTACTTGGACCGTTCAATAACAAGCGTACAATATGGGAGAATACAGAACGCTCGCGTGATGCGGAAATATTCAAGAAAAAATATCAAAGCTGCAATAAATATATATATATATATATATAATTATATATATAATATTATATATATATATATACATTATATCAGCCTAGCCACCATTGTCGGAGGAAATCTAAATCAGATGATGTTCTAATATTGGATGCTTCTCAATGTAGCCGATGGTTAATACACAATAAATGCTCGTCTTGGCTCCTATGGGTAATTAATAGAGTGAATAGGCAGTAGCCTCAGCGATGGTTGATGTCCTCACCTGAAAACTGTGGAAGAGAGCTGGAATTCCACAAATGCAGCAGCAGAAGAATGTGGTGAGCATGGAGAGTGGAATGAGATAGCCTTCTGGATTAACCCTGTCTCTGTTTACACTCACCCTAGGCTGCGTGGTTATCTATTCAACAAATTAGTTCTTTTCATTTCATTTTAATAAACTGCAATCAACCTTCATTACAGTCCCGCATTTGATTATAATTAGAATTCATGGTAATATAAAAGGTAGTAGTGGCATGCATACAGTAGTAGTAAAGGAACATGGCATAAGGGAAAATTAAAATTAGTGAGGCTCATTCATGCAGTAAAATAAAACGCCCAACAGTCAACAATGTGGTTAGCTAATACCACTATTTTAAAAGTAAGCTATCAGATATTAAGTTGTTAATAAATGCACTGAACGCTTGCTCCAAAACTCAAATTGTTTCTTTTGCTTCTTTTTCCTATTTTGATTGGTGAGTGGGTGGGGTTCTGCCAATGGCAGTGTTTTAATTATTTTCTCATAAACTAGAATATTTTGGCTGCATTATTATTGTACTTATGGAGATCCATTTAAAGTTATTCATTAGTTAATTAGCTAGCTATTATGTCCTCACTATTGTAGCTGGCTGTGTAAAGGTATATGGAATACTTGGCTGTTGATCTACTTCAGCGCCTGTAGCAGCTATTTTTTCGTCAATTATTGTGGTGGATATTTCAGCATATGATGGAGGTGGGTCGTTGAACGTTAAAGGAGAGACTCCTGGTGCACTGCCATCTGAAAACATGGAGGTAATATATAATAGCTTGAATTAAGAGCTATCATTGGTTTGATATGATGGCTCACTACGAAAAGACTGGTATGTTTTGTTCAGTGTTCAATTATATATTATTATATATTCTATATAAAATATACATAGATTAGAGACCACTTGTAATGGCTACGTCAAATGCACCTGCAAGCAGGACAAGTTTTTGTTCCATCTTACTGTTATTTCTGGTAATGCGAATTCCTCGCTGTGGTTGAGTGAGTGACTTAAATGCAGAGGAGGAAAATGGTTGAAGTGAGTTTCACTACAGTGATCATCTTTGCTAATTCCTAAATGTAGCCCACTAGATAGCAAATACCTTAAATTATATTTTACTTTAAGCTTAGCTGTTTAAAACTATCCTTGAAGTGATAAAGCAGAAATTGTGAAGGGTAGCACAAATTAGACAAAAATTAGACCAAAAGTCATTGTATTAGGCAGCAAACAAAAAAATAATAACAAAAATCTTGCAAAAATACACTATTATAGTACATACCAGTAACTTCCATCTCTTTACAAACCAGAATAACTAGTTACTATTAAGCACTGACCATAAAACTGACAAAATATTAATGTACTTGAGTATATACTGTACAGAATTTTGTTTACATGCCTGTAGTATTACATAATGATCAATCACATCAACCCAAATGTATATTGAAAGCTCTCAATATGAATTATTATGTTACATTTTTTTCTTTTTGTTTATTTTAGGGGGTGTTCAGGGTGGGAAAAGAAGGTAAACTAGTGGTGTGCTTCAGCACAAATGGCGAGCGAGCTGGTCTGACTGAAATTATAATTTGAATGCTAGCTGCTAATAATTTTTGTTAAATATTTTTGTCTAGTTTATTGCTATCTTTTAGCAACACACAACACTTATATACATACTTGTTCACTGGATATACCAGCACGTAACCTGCATTGTATTCTCTTCGTGACTTGACTATTGCATAAACAATTTTGAAGGGGTAACAATCAAATTACCAAAGATCATACGAGTAAAGATCAATAAACTAACGGTTTTCGTTAAAGCTAGCCGCCTTTCCAGAATACGTTCCGTTCAAAGTGCTCTATTGTGAACTCTAGTAGACACTCTCTCAGTGACTTGACTATTGGACTTCCCAGTCTGTCTCCGTAGCTGGTTTTTTCTTTTCTTAGCATTTTAGTGAGAGTCTCGCTTCGCTCGCCCAACTACAGAATGAGTAATGTAATTACATGTTTTGAACCCCATCAGCTATAATCTAATATGATGTGACTTTCATAAGATGTCAAGTGAAACAGTGTTGGCAATTTTCCTAATAACTATTTCATTAACTGAGTTATAATATTTTATCCATGAATCAGATATTGATGCATACATTTAAAGTAGATATACATGTTTATCATATATATATTGTTAGCTGGAGCCCCTACCCCAGTCCTAACCAAGTCTATAAGTGACTATTTCCAATAGAAACAATTACTTTGTTGTCAGTTCTTCAGCTATCATGCAATGTATAATTAAACACAAGAAGAAATTGTGAACTTAACATTCTCCACAATTTCTTTCAAATGCTCGTTTTATTCCCTGAATGAGGCAAGGGTGGTCTTGCATAGGAATTTATGGTTCCAATATCTTTGCCACATAGCTAATGGTTAGACTCATCTCTTAAGGCCATCCTGTTTAAAACAGGATAGCTAGTATAACTTACTGGATTAACAATCATAGCTAATATAATCATCATTTTCTTAATGAATTCTGATGAAGCTATAAATGACAATAATTATATATAATATATATATACTAAGTTTGCAGTACTGCTTTAATGAAAGTATTTCACATAGCTATGATGAAAGTATAGTCAAGTGAAAACTAATAAACTAGTTGACGCTTCACAAATAAGATAATATCCATCCTCAGGTCATGCATTGAGTTTTTCTATAAGAGTACGAAACACAGAATGAACACAATGATGGTGATGAAGAAGCCTATCACAGCAGCTATATTCCATGCTTTGGCCTTCTTGGCTTCATGGAAAGCTGCATTTTCGTAGCCTGCCATCCAATAAGAGTTGACCTAACCATTAGCAGAAATAAAAACAAAAATCATGTAACATTCATAACCATTATGATAAGTTATGATCGCAACTTATATAATTAATAAGTCCAAACTGACATTTCAACCTTGCAAGGAGTCAGCATCAGGTAAGTTTGATAATATTATTTGAGACGTGTAAATAAGACAATTAGCTACTATAATTATAATTATAATTATTATTATTTCACAAATAAATGGTAATGGGTTCATTAATATGTCAAATATATAATTATGTCAGTCCCTAGACCGACCTCCCTCATCCCACCCTAATTTCAATCATGATATTAGGTGAATCTCTGTATTTAATGTGATCTAATATCACATATTGAATGCTCATTCTAGTCTATATGGGTAGAGTATATAAAGTACATATATAGGCAGTGGTTATAGCAATGGTGCATGGCCCGTCTCACTTGAAAACTGTAGAAGAGAGCTAGTATTCCACAAATGCAGCAGCAGAAGAAAGTGGTGAATATGGAGAGTGGAATAAGATATCCATCTGGATTAACCCTGACTTTGGTTCGAACCACCCTAGGCTGCGTGGTTACTACCTATATAGTAAGTGTTGTAATTTTTTTATCTACAATGTGTAAGTTAGCATAATTATGATTACGAATTTTGATACAAAATGGTACATATTTACGATACGGTGAATGGAATCAGGCAAGAGACTTCCAGCACATGTTGAACCAATAGTGTGTGTGTGTACATGAGCATGTGTGTGTGCATGTGTGCGTGTGTGTGTGTGAGTGTGTCAGGAGGTGGGGAGGTGTGGCATTATTACTTTACTACATGCTGTTATAATTGTGTCATTTTAAAAGACATAACTTAATATTGTTAATCCTCATTTAGTGTATATGTAGACATAGGAACATGAATGTACCTGGTGGGAACCAATCACAAACCCCTATTGCCACACTACGCAAATCTGATTGCTTCTTAGATGACTCTAAATTCTGTCAATGTTAGAATGGATCTCAAGTAAATTATAGTAATGAAACGTTCAAGATTCTATGAAGTGATTAGAATAATTAATACAATCTCCCACTTTACAAACAAAAAATTATGAGATCAAGCACAATAAGAAGTGCATTACTACTTCATTGTATGTATGTATTATTGTAATATATTATTTTATATTCATACATAACATAATATAATATACTCATTAGATGTATTCTCTCTCTTTTACAGGTTTTTTTTTAAGCAATACAGAATTAAAAAATATTTGGTCGTCAACAGGAATCGAACCCAGGACCGCTTGTATAATGCATAAGTGCTCTGCCACTGCAGAGCTATGACAAAAAGCCTTTAAAAGAGAGAGAATACATCTAATGAGTAAAAAAAAAAGCTGGGAAAGAATTTATGAAGTGATATAATACTGTGTTATAATTGAACTGTACATCATAAGTATAGGAACTAAGTGGGGGGTGGGGGGTATTGTTACTCACAAATGAATCTCACTCAAAGTACTGGTACAAATGTATATATAGCCAACCTCCAGGACTAGCTAATGCAGCAGTTAGATTGTTGCTGAAAGATACAAATACATATACTAACCCAGATGCTACAAATGGACTTCTGTCAAAAGCTGACATTTTAGTGCATCAAAAAGACCAAAAAAAATGAGTCCTCACTATTGTGCTTGGCTGTGTAAAGGTAGTGCTGGTAGTAGAAGTAGTTATTTGTCGCTTATCTACTTCCGCATCGGTAGCAGTTACTTTTGCATCACTTATTGTGCAAGATACTCCAGCATATGGTGGAGGCAGGTCAGTAAGGGTTAAAGGGAGGACTCCTGGTGCACTGCCACCTGAAAACATGGAAGTAATATATAATCACAGGGCAAAAAAATTGTATTTACTGTTGTCATGTACTTAGGAAATTTCAACCTTTCACCACATTTCCAGTAGAGAATGCACTATTATGACAGTAGCTTTATCCTCTACCAGAAATGTGGAGAAACATGAAATATCCTACATAGTTACGTGACTACATGAAATTTAAGTTTTTGCCCTGTGAATAATTATAATCTGATGACTACGTGATCTGCTGTTCCCTTAGCTACTGTGACAGCTAGAGAGATACCTGAATACAGGAGGCAGGGGGGAGGGGGGAGAGAATGCTGAAGTGGGTGTTACTGTGCCCATCTTCACCCATTAGTCCAGTTAGACAAGTAAAACATCTCAACATCGTAATATCAGCTAACATAAGCTAACTAAAGCATTACAAAAATATGTTAGGGCCAGCACAAAATTACACCTTGATTAGAATAACTGTCATTGCATGTTAGAGGATGGATTAAATGAAAGAGAGAGCAACCAAAATACAATACAGTGCAAAAATATATTTACATACCATTAGCTTCCATTTTTTTTTCAAACCAAGATAGTTAGTGGTTAAATAGACCATAAGACTGACAAAATTTCAGTATAAATTTGGCTTGTAGATGCAAAAATATATTTACATACCATTAGCTTCCATTTTTTTTCCAAACCAAAATAGTTAGTGGTTAAATAGACCATAAGACTGACAAAATTTCAGTATAAATTTGGCTTTATATGTAGATAGCTACCTGTTGTGTTACATCAGAATCAGCAACCACCTGAAAATCAACCCAAATGTAAATTGAAAACTTTCAATGTTAATTATTAATATTTTGGATGATCTCACAGTTTGTTAAGTTGTAGTAAGTTATGAAATGAGTGCTGAGGTGTCCAAGTATAATATGCACATCAGATGGCAGGAATCATAATCAGTATAATATTTAGACACCAGTTGTAATAGTGTATAAACTGTTTATACAGATAGAAGTAAGCCCAGATATATTGGAATCTGGAACAGTCAATATGTATAGGACCACGACATGGAGGTTGGTTGGGATTTACACAACCGAGGTCAAAGCCCCAAAGATTGTGTAATGTCAGTACCGACTGAATGGAGAGGTGCAACTGACGTTTACTGTGGCTCTAGGCTATAGGAAACACACAAATACTAATTTTGATTGGAAGGTTTACTTATTCACCTCCTAGGCGGTGGATATGAAACCGCGAATTGAACAATCTGATTGGACATGTAATGTATAACTGAAACTAACAATGTATGGAATCTCTCTAAACTAAAAAAGAAAAAAAACTGCTCTTATAATTAAGTGTCACGTAATGTCCCTGCAGAATTCCAGATACACATTATTTAGTGTGCATATCTCCATGTGTCTTACTTGAAAACCTGAAAAGAAGATTGCTTTATACCTAGTACAACAACTTTAATTGACGGCTTTAAATAATAATTTTCTATATGTCATAAATATAATTCGATGCATGAAATTGGAGACAAAAACGCACCCTCCACAAGCAAATAACCTCTGATTTGTGAATTGAAAGCCAGGTCCCAAAATTACTCTCAATTTGAAGTTTGAATTCAACAACAAGCAGTTAGACTTAGCTATATAGCAGCAACTGTTGCTTGAATTTATGTTGCTAGTTAACTTTGTACTACTGGGGCACTGCTGGGTTTTTTGGGATAGGGCTCAATAAAATATTTTAATTTTTTCGCCCTATAATGCTATTTCCTAATTCTCATAAACTCAACAGCCCACAATCCTTTGAATTCTGCCTATAATGCTTGAAATTCAACATAAAATTCTCTTTAGGCAAGTACAAAATAATGTTATTACTCAATATCTATATTATGTATTGTGAAGTTTCAATACAATCTTCCATTGGAGAGGTTCACTGTTCTCCAAAAAAAGTTTGCTGGCAATTAAAGCACTCGAGGTGCAGAGGAAGGTGGTGCTAGCAGTTTAGTTAGCAAGCAGTAAAAATATGCAATGCAACTCTCTCTCTCTTCCCCCCATCACACACACACACACATACACACACTTCACTTTCTCCAAATGGATGCTTTTTTGCATTATACTTCTTCAAAATGTGTCTAATTTTGTTTTTTTGTTGTCGTTTTTATATCTGATTTGAATCTAGAAGCTTTTGTTGATTTCAAGTTTTAGAAATACACTCCAGCACTGTAGTAAGATATTTCGGCAAAGGGAGACTCGAAGAGCATGTTGTTGTTGTTGTTGTTGTTTTGGTTTAAAAGTGTTCATGTGTGAGAATAAATCACTTTCATGAGCTTCAACTTAACCTTGATTTCCTCTACAATGCTAATTATCACTGTAACTGACGTTAGAGGTTGCAAGTTTGCACGTCTTCAATGTGTCATGATTGTTGATCACTCCGTCATACTTCTCTGCCATGTACAATAATAAAATTGATCAATAATTATCTATCATTAATTTACGTTTAATTATTAAAGTTCATTTAAAATGCTATAGAATGTTTCAGCACATCTAGAGTGCTCGCAATACTTCAGTGTTTCTAAAATGCTGAATTTCCTGTAGTCACGTTGTTTGTGGGGTGTAAGTCCACAAGCAGCAAATATTATTGTTTCCTTTTGAAGGACCACTCTACTAGCCAGAGGACACACACACACAGGCAAGGTGTGTGTGACTTGATTAGTTTTCCTGTGTCAGTAGATCCTCAACTGCTCTTCAACAAAAATGCAGGAGGGTGACACACTAGCTACCGCTACTAGCACTCACAACACAGGATTCACAAAGATCCAGTCATTCATTCAATGATCCTTTTTCCCCCCTTTTACATGCATGTGACAGAATGATTCTAAAAAACGCACATTGTTGTGGGTTAAATAAAAAAAATGTAATGTCTGTCAATGTTAATGAATTCAATGATGATAATTAGTTTGGTGTTTGGAAGACCCAAACACACGTATTTAGGACATTTCATGGTTTCACCACCTTTCCTGTAGAGGATAGGGCTAAATATCCTATAGTGCAGGGCATTTAGCCCTATCCACTACAGGAAAGGTGGTGAAACCATGAAACGTCCTAAATAGGTGATTACAGTAAATTCAGTTTTTTTATCCTATAGGGGGAACACTAGTCTGGCGTGGCTGACCCCTTTCCCTTTTATTATCGCGCGGGGGAGGGAAAGAGGGTCTGGTAGAAGCTTGTACATCGTTTCGTGCTAAAGGAATGCAATTATAACATAACTGGGCTTGCGGTTGTCAAACGTCACACTCGCGCGAAAGTATTACTGGGATTCCTAATCTGTTACTATGCTCTCATTTTCCACATTCCTCAACTTATCATATATGGGAGGAAGCAGAGTGTTCACTAGCTGTCAGGTTCCACTGTGTTATAGTCAACCTTCAGTTAGAGTGTTCATTAGCTGTCAGGTTCCACTGTGTTACAGTCAACCTTTAGTTAGAGTATTCACTAGCTGTCAGGTTCCACTGTGTTATAGTCAACCTTTAGTTAGAGTGTTCACTATCTGTCAGGTTCCACTGTGTTATAGTCAACCTTTAGTTAGAGTGTTCACTAGCTGTCAGGTTCCACTGTGTTATAGTCAACCTTTAGTTAGAGTGTTCACTAGCTGTCAGGTTCCACTGTGTTATAGTCAACCTTCAGTTAGAGTGTTCACTAGCTGTCAGGTTCCACTGTGTTATAGTCAACCTTCAGTTAGAGTGTTCACTAGCTGTCAGGTTCCACTGTGTTATAGTCAACCTTTAGTTAGAGTGTTCACTAGCTGTCAGGTTCCACTGTGTTATAGTCAACCTTTAGTTAGAGTGTTCACTAGCTGTCAGGTTCCACTGTGTTATAGTCAACCTTTAGTTAGAGTGTTCACTAGCTGTCAGGTTCCACTGTGTTATAGTCAACCTTTAGTTAGAGTGTTCACTAGCTGTCAGGTTCCACTGTGTTATAGTCAACCTTCAGTTAGAGTGTTCACTAGCTGTCAGGTTCCACTGTGTTATAGTCAACCTTCAGTTAGAGTGTTCACTAGCTGTCAGGTTCCACTGTGTTATAGTCAACCTTTAGTTAGAGTGTTCACTAGCTGTCAGGTTCCACTGTGTTATAGTCAACCTTTAGTTAGAGTGTTCACTAGCTGTCAGGTTCCACTGTGTTATAGTCAACCTTTAGTTAGAGTGTTCATTAGCTGTCAGGTTCCACTGTGTTATAGTCAACCTTTAGTTAGAGTGTTCACTAGCTGTCAGGTTCCACTGTGTTATAGTCAACCTTCAGTTAGAGTGTTCACTAGCTGTCAGGTTCCACTGTGTTATAGTCAACCTTTAGTTAGAGTGTTCACTAGCTGTCAGGTTCCACTGTGTTATAGTCAACCTTTAGTTAGAGTGTTCACTAGCTGTCAGGTTCCACTGTGTTATAGTCAACCTTCAGTTAGAGTGTTCATTAGCTGTCAGGTTCCACTGTGTTATAGTCAACCTTTAGTTAGAGTGTTCACTAGCTGTCAGGTTCCACTGTGTTATAGTCAACCTTTAGTTAGAGTGTTCACTAGCTGTCAGGTTCCACTGTGTTATAGTCAACCTTAGTTAGAGTGTCAGTTCCACTAGTCAACTGTGTCAGGTTCCACTGTGTTATAGTCAACCTTTATTAGAGTGTTCACTAGCTGTCAGGTTCCACTGTGTTATAGTCAACCTTCAGTTAGAGTGTTCACTAGCTGTCAGGTTCCACTGTGTTATAGTCAACCTTCAGTTAGAGTGTTCACTAGCTGTCAGGTTCCACTGTGTTATAGTCAACCTTCAGTTAGAGTGTTCACTAGCTGTCAGGTTCCACTGTGTTATAGTCAACCTTTAGTTAGAGTGTTCACTAGCTGTCAGGTTCCACTGTGTTATATAGTCAACCTTTAGTTTTGAGAAAGACATCAAAATAATGTTGTTAATGTATTTTTATCATCTTCCGCAGAGTTCTGGCTGGAGAGACTGGCACTTCATTGCAGTCCAAAACAAAACAAACAAAATTGTTATCTTGTTTCCTGATCATACTATAATTAAAATTCCTCAAAGTTTAAGACAGATATACGACATTCAATCACCTATCTCCAATAAGACGAGACATACTAACCTTACCAGCCATTTTGAATTGCACACTCCCTACTACAATTGACAAGTACTTGCATCTATTAATAGCAATAGCAGTTGCCATTTAATTTTTCCTCAAGTTACATTACATTACACTTTGAACAACGAACACACAATCTTTCCTTAAGTTACAGTACATTAAATTACATTACACTTTGAACAACAAACATATGTACATATGTTTTGTTAAGTTAATTACAGTACATTACACTTCGAACATACGCACTCATATACATCTCATTATACAATACACTTGAGCCATTGCAACACTCAGTGAAGAGTTAGAAATGAAACAAAAACACATACAAACACTGGACAGTGCTGGTTATAAAAAGAGGAACAAGTTGGTGTGTTGGCAGGTCTGTGTGGGTGTGTCAGTAGGTGTAGGCATAACTAGTAGTATTTGTGGCCACACTCAATACGATGACGACTACCACACTGACCACGCCCACTACAATGGCGGCGATATTCCAGCCTCGGGCGTTGCGGGAACTACGATAAGCTGTAGTTGTGTCACCTCTAGCCCAGGCAGAATCCACCTACACACACAGAGTTCACAAAGTTGAAAATTGTGTGTGTGTGTGTGTGTGTGTGTGTGTGTATATGTGTGTGTGTGTGTGTATATGTGTGTGTGTGTGTGTAATATGTGTGTGTGTGTGTAACAGAAAGGTACAACTTGTTTAGCTAAGTATATTTCAGCAAACTGCAGTAATATACACATTTATTCCAAGCTAGATATCTTCACAGTGTTATTTTAGGCTAGATATCTTCACAGTGTTATTTTTAGGTACTAGACCCTTGAGATAACTCAAGTTATCACATGATATTATCTCTTGCATTATTGCACAAGCTTGGTAATCAGTTTACTGGTTTTTACAGCTGGCTACCTTCCTCTAGTGGAAGCCTACCCACCAACCATGTTAGAGCAGCTGCTAAAATATCAGCTGGGGGTGTGGGGAGAGTTTTAGGGTCAAATTTAGTCAAGAGTTACCAACCCTAATACAGACTACTTCATCAGTGAAGATATCTAGCATGGAATGAACCACTTATTACACTGGCAGAGTGATATGGCAAAGATATTTCACTCTCAGGCTTTATTTTCACTGTTGGCTTGTGAAATTACATCAGCCTGCCCATGAAATAGTTCACCATATCACATTCTGACTCATGTAATAAGTACTATATCATAATACCTTACTTCCTAGTCAAGGCCATTCACTAGATACTATTTCCCCAGAGCCTACCACATCTTGTAAAGAGCTCATGTATGTATGATACAATGATAAGTTATGATAAAATGCTGGTCATGTGCAGATGTCATGTATACATCTTACTAGACAGCTTGCAAGGTAATCCTGTAAAGTAAGCAGGTGTCCTAACAATTTGCAGTTTTGTTGTTATAACACCATAAGTGTGTGTGTGTGTGCACATATTGTAGATGTTAGCCCATGTGCGTGTACGTAAGTGTGTGTGTGTGCGTACCTGCATACTGTGGAACAGGGCAATGAGTCCAAACACCCAACAGAAACAGAAGATGGACACAATAGACAGGACCATGTAGTTCTCCGGCTTCCTACCTGCCACGCCCCCCACAATTACCCCCGGCTGCTGCGTCACCAACTATAATCATACACACACACAAATATGTACACACACACACACACACAAATACGTACATTATACTGACGTAATAAAAAAGGTACATTTATTTAGTTAGCCTGAAGTTAATGTTCTATAGCAAATATGCACGAATGAAAGGTACTAGTGATGTGCTTGAGCACAAATGGCGAGCGAGCCGAAAGACTATACTATTTTTATATGAATGATTTTGACTTCTAACACTGAAGCTACTGAAAATAAAGTCCAGTTTTTAGATTTCGCATACACGGTAAAGGGATTTCAGTGCCATAGTAACAACTCTCTGCAACTGCTTGAATTGAAGGGAAAAAACAACAACAAAACAATACACGTTATTTAAAAGTTTTCTTTGTGATATTCTTTAGCTAAGTAGTGGTTGTAACACACAATGCTTTGACACAACTGGACATGCACCTACACAGACTTACCTTCGCGGTAGTCTAGTGGACAATGTATTTTCAAGTAAATACTGTTGCGCACGGCTTATAACCATGACAAAGAGCGCATTGACTTACCACCGCCACTAACTCGAATAGAAATGGAAGTCCCTTAAGTTTTCAAGTTTTAACTGCACCCGCAAAGAATTCAAAACGGTAAACAATTCAATTTCTAGGGTGATACGGGTACTGATCGATAAACCAGAGGATTCTGTTTAGTGCAATTTGGGACGGGGTCGACCACATAACTAACACAAAATCGTGAGGGTCAAAGTACAAAATGACATACGTACGTCCAAACATATATACAAATAAATAAACAAACATCCCCGATTTTCAATTGTGTTACCCCTGTAAGTGTCTCGCTCGCTACGCTCGCTCGCCAATTATTCAGTGAATTTATTCCTGGAAGTGTAAATTATGTAGTACATGTTGAGTAACAGACATGGAATTGCTTCCATATTTGATGAATTCATGTAGTGCTAGATTCTGTAGTGATAGGCCTCTCTCACTAAATGACCCTCAAAAATCTCTCAGCTACTAAAAAGCACCCAAACTTCCTCCCAATTACTTCTGTTACTACAGTAGTAGTAAGCAATTTCTTACAATTACTGGTAGTTTTTTCCTTATCCAAGTCACTACAATTGGCGAGTGGTTACTATAGCAAGAAACCCTTTACCAAGCTTAATTTCGAAGTTAAAAACACTGTGTTTGAAAACAAAAGCAGTCAGCTACATAATTTATTTACTATTAGTTAAATGTTTACTTTCAGTTTATGAGCCATAGTAACAACAACACTTTACCAACACACTTTCTTTGTGACTTGACTAGTGGCTGTAGGTAAAACAATACTGTTCCACAGGGCGTATGCATGTAGCCATGACAAACAGAGCAAGAGCCATTACCACTAAGTAAAGATCCTTGGTAACTCTGTAAGGCTTTGACTGCATCCGCTACTTTCAGATTATGTCTGAGCTCAGCTGAAAGCAAGTGAATGGATCAGTGCTAGAGATAGCAGCTTACCATCCACAGCTGGGAAATGCTATAGCTAATTTATGCAAGTAGGGGAACGGGCGAATAAAGGGGTCGCATGTACCATATAAACTACCAAAAAAATTATATAAAGATAATTTTAATAAATACATATCACATCATCTGAATGGTGTTATCACTGATATTGTCTGATGCACTTCGTTCAATCATAATACATAATGTCCTTCCTCCACCTCTCTTCACACACACACACACACACACACACACACACTTTATCTTGCACTTGCTCAAATAAAACAACAGCAACTAATACTTTCCACTGTAAGTTGTTCAATATTTGTGACCGTCTACAGGAAAACCGGGCACAACACGGCACCCTTCGAAAAATTTTTTTTGCACTTACAGAGTTCCAGATATTGAGCTCTCCAAGTTTTATCGTCATAGCTTAAGTCGTTCCCACTATAATAGACCTAACTGTTCCCTTCCGTCGGCTTGAAACAATACATTTTTAAGAAATTGATCGATCTTTTCTCGATATTTACGCACGCCGCGTTGTGCCCGGTTTTCCTGTAGACGGTCACATTTATAAAACATAAGTTAGAGATATCACTGAGATTAGCATAATTTAATTTCCCTTGACACACACACACACTCTCTCTCTCACTAACCCCTTCTCCTCCTAAAACTAACACAGAAGCAATCACAACAATATACATCTATGCACTAGTTGTTTCTGACTAGCATTATTATAACATATGTTCATCTCACCACCACATTGTTGTTCTGTTGCTGCACATATGGAGTGTAGGCCTGACTGGGATAAGCGCTCTGCGGCTGGTAAGACGGAGGATTATACACCCCACCCACATTGGGAGGTTGAGGCTGGGATGGGTAAGGGGCTTGCGGTTCCGAAGGGTAAGGAGCCTGCGGTTGCTGGGAATAGGCCCCTTGTTGTGGGGGGTACCCCTTAAAATCACCAACTGGAGGCGGAGCTTCACCTACTGCTGCATTGTAGGATGCTGCACACGCACACACAAACACACACACATCAATAATGTAAGGCCACTATGGTTGTGCTAATCACATAACTTCATACTGCCACCAAGGTTATAAATAAAAATATAAAATATTAAATAAGTAATAAATCAATGGATAAAATAATAAATGAATAAAATAATAAAAATAATAAAATATTAAACAAAATAATATCTACAAACAAACAATAAAATAAATCATAGACCATTACTTCCTGTCCAATTGGTCGCTGCTGTTATTAATTTAGGAGTTTACTTCAAGTTTAATCTGAAAAGGCAATACAAGTCTTCAGGGAATAGCAGTACAGACCGTAGTGGAGCAGCCCCACCCCTCAACTAGGAGCAGCCCCACCCCTCAACTAGGAGCAGCCCCAACCCTCAACTAGGAGCAGCCCCACCCCTCAACTACAGGCTAGCTCTGTGGACTGATTTAGCTGTAGGTGCTAATGGACCACCTATTCACTAATTAGCGTACCTTCACTGCATTCATACAAACAATTATTCTATTCTAACATTACCTTTCTCATGCCTGCCCTTATCTTATGCAATCCCCATTCCATTCCACTCACATATATACTTGTAACACTCTCATTCTATTCAGTTCTTTAACTCCCTCATTTTTTCCTTTACTATTTTGTGCTTTCCTTTTCTTATCTGTTATACTTAAGCTTGTCCATACTTTTTATAGTTCTTGCTTGCTTTTGTGTATCATTCATTTTGTTTTGTTTTATGTTCTGTAATTTGTTTTATGTTCTGTAATTGCACTTTGTTCTCTAGTTCTGTATCATTTTGTTTGAATTTGAGACTGAGTACTGATAGGGATCTTGAGCATACTGGGAATAGTGGATAGCCCTTAGTCAGTGTGTTTAAGTCTGGAGATATTTTGTCTTTTCCCCTTAGTTTTAGTTAGTAGTCTTTGCGTGATAGTTTGGCTGAGTTTTTATAGCTTTACCAAATTGTCGTGTGCTACTACACGTAGTACAGCTGTAGGATTTCACCAAGTGCTACAGAAGCACCACACACCACTTACATTTATAAAGCAAACACTAGAAGGAAAGAGTGCACTTGCTGAAGATCTGGCTAGCTAATGGTAGTGCAGGAGGCAGGTGGAATTCTAATTTTAGAGCCGCCATCTTGACTATATTAAAAATACACTACCAGGAAATGTTTATCCTTCCTTGAATGAAGAACACTAAGTGTGAAATCTTAGCAAAACTATAGAAATTTATCACAAAGTAAGTTCAGTACACATAAATAATATGCAATCTACCCAGGGGCACACCCTATTGGTGTTTGGTAGTAGAGAAAGTGGCAACAATTCAATACAATGTGATAACAAACGCATACTAAACTGCTGAATACACACACACACACACACACACACACACACACACACACACACATGTAGCACGGGCCACTAAAAACACATAACTGTCAAGGTTATAGTCCAGAGATAGGCAAGAGCTACAAGACATGACATAGCCATATATGGAGGATATGAATTCTATCAGTACTATGTAGATCTTGGATTTTATACTGCTCAGATATTCAAGCTAGGAAGCCAGAACAAACACTGAGCACAAAGGTTAGTCTAAACTGGTCAGAGCGCTTGAAGAAATGCAGGAATGACATACAGATTTACGCAGGTGTGGCAGCAAATTATGTGTATATCTATGTATATATTATAACTTCTTGAGGTCAAGTAGTGAATTAACCCTAATTAAAGGGTAACCTACCCTATATCAACTCAATAAAGATCACATGACCAGCACATGACTCAATGATGTCATAGTCGCTAGCATATGCAGCAGAAACACGCACACACACACACACAATGAACATGTCTAACAGCCGCATATCCATGCACTAGTAAACATATACAAATTATAGCAACACATTTCAGTCCATCACAGCATATGAAAGTCCCTCAACAATTTATTTAAATATGTTGTTACTTGATGTTGAAATAATATTGTCAACATTTTCAAGTTCACAGACACCATATATATAATTTCTCAGCTTACATTCCAACCTGTGGTTGCTATAAGATAGCTACCTCAAAATACCATCACTAAGAATACATTATAGGGAAACAAGCAGGTCTACCTCTATAAGTCAATTTGCTGGTATACATACACTGACTAGGCAGTTCAGTGGGGGGGTGGGGGGTGGAGGGAGGGAAGTAGGAACACGGTTCTCCACAGTTTATTAGGAATGTGCTAATTGACTTCTGACGCAACAATTTGTACGTTGTTTAGCATCCGGTGTAATTGGTACACGATCCTGTAGACTCTATCCTCTTGTATTGTGTTCAATGAAACTTTCAATGCTTCTTGAATGGAAAACAATGATGGGAGTTCAGGGGGGGAGCCCTAGCCATAGCCCTAGCCCTAGCCCTAGATGCCTCCATAATTTGTGGCACAAATTAAACCGGTGATTATACTTTAAACCTTACACCACTAACACCGTCTTTAGGAGCCCCTCCTTCACCTCCAATAGCGAAACATCTGTTTATTCCAATGTCAGAGATACTTGCTATGTTAGCCTTCTACTCTCAACAAACACGCACAAACGAGTATGCATTCTTACACGCATACAAACATTTTATACATACCATATACACGCATATTCAATAAACACATATACTATTATCAGCACCCCCCCCCCCCCTCCCCCTGTTACGTAACTACAATTGTAATAATACAATCATCAAAAATAACTTAGAGCCATATAACCTTGACACTATTTGCTGGAGGGAACAGATATATGGACATACCACATTAAAACCTAACCAAAGGAATGAAGAATGAAGGAGGATATAAGCCACAGTGAGGTAACTAGCCAGACAATAAACCAGTACAGAATATCTCACACCACTTAGAAGTCATTAACACTAGCTGCAGTGTCCTTTTTTATATGTACTATGAATTGAAACTTTGCCATACTACAATGCCTTCACAAGAGTAGCTACAGAATGACAGACTTCACAAACTCACCACACAATGTCTACAGAGTTGTAATGTAATTAGCAGCCAGTATATCCAGCTGATGTTGGTTTCACTCCTCAACTACACTGGGGCTTCAGAAGTGATCATTACTTATGTTTCACTTATTCAAAGTAATGTACAATTTAATTATTACTTTCTACTAGACTAGCACACACTAAATAACCATCCAGAAAGCTATAAACTTCAGACAATGGACAATGACAATATTAAGCACTAGTTAGTATACCAAGTTTTGTTTTTAAACTCTTTTATCACAACAAACGTCACCACCCCGATTACCGATTACTAAGCAACCATGTATAGTCCAGATTACAATTAATTCAACTCAGCTAGGCAACGCAGGCCTTAACGTGAATCCACTTACGGGGTCCCTCGGTTGTCAGTTTCTCTTCCATTCCAACAGGAGTAACTACAAGGTCAGTATTCGTCCAACAAACAAAACAGAATTCTCCGGCTAGTCCACTCTCCGGTGAATACGATTACTGCAGCGGTGCTTTATGTGTATGTTGACACGGACGGACCCCACCCCCACAAAGAGCCGCACCTCTATGGGGTTAGGTCATGAAGAGCTTTGCTATAAAAAAGCAGAGTTTCGCACGAGATGTTCGGACTGCACCCGACCCCGTAAGCCGTCGGGCGTGGATACGCTACTATAGGTTGCGTGTTCGTTGCTTGGTTGATAAACACATGATCCGATAGTTTATTTACTCAATGCTTGGAATTCCATCACAGAAAAATCTTGTTACCTTCCATCTGCCTTAAAAATCCTTTAAGAAAAATCTGCACATATCAGTTTCCTTTAACCACCATAACTGCTTCCACTTCGTATTTCTTCTTCTTAGTTTTGTTTGTTTATTAACCTTCACAGTCACTGATAGCAACCTGACTCCACGTAAGTTGGGGGACAATACAATGCCCACTCACACAACACTATTAGTCCCACAAGTTACAGTGTTACAGATCCAAGGCAATATGCTACAGCAGGAGCTGCTCCTCCATATGTGTCCAACCCACACATGACATATGCTCCCACTCCACCTCACATATGCAGGGAGTCAACAGACTGTGCTAATTACTAAAACATTCTAGCTAATTTAATCGCAATTTAAATGTAGACTGGAAATGAAAAAGTTATCCAAGTATGTTAAGATGATTTACAGTATATCCTCTTGTAATATGTTCGATTGCAAACTTTCTTTGTAATAGTGCAATATATTGAGAAGTGTGTTCCTGGTCACCCCCCCCCCCCTGCTTACATACAGAAATACTGCTAGTGTGTACATCACATCACTACCGATCCAATCAAATGAACAAAAAATAATGAAAATAGGCAGTGTTGTTGGATTCCTCTCCGAATCATTGTGTAGCCTGACCCTTTACCTACTGCAGTAGAGGGTCAGGCTACAGGAGGACTACCCTAATCCCTACTCAGCAGACACACATCCTACTCCGGTGGCTAGGCTTGTATGTGTGAATTAATGCCACACCCCTTATCAGGTTAGGGTTTGACCACAGGTCACTAGTAAAAAAAGAAAAAAATACAAAACACAACAAAATTAACACCACTATAATAATGGGGATATTCTACCACACACACACAAAAACAACAACAAACACAAAGAAACAACACCAGAAACAAATACATGTATTTACAAATTTAGGGGCACTACTGCTAGCATTATACAATTTAATATGACAGTGACCCTTTACCCAATACAGTCAACTATGACATAAAGTTATTGGCTGGAACTACAAATGACAGTTATGACAAATTGACTATTCATACTGACCTGGAGTTGACCCTTGCTTCCTATCTACTGCTAGCTAATCGAACCATAAACATCACTCTTGGATATTAAAAAAAGAAAAAAGAAGATGGGCCAGGAAGTGAAAATGAGAGATAAATCTAGGGGGGGAAAACCCAAACGCAAACTGTAATCAATTCACTCACTTTACTAAGTAGGATGTGGTGAGTAGATATCAGTAGGTGAACCTAGTCATCTGTTAAAATGAACTTCTAACTAAATCAGTCGTTCACACATTCTATCAATATCAATACTTTCAAAAAGTAAGTTTCACAAAAGACATAATCACAAGAACACTTTCGGATAGTTCAGTTATAACCAGTCCATCTGCCTGTCTCTGAGACTCAAGCTGCTGAAGCTGATAATGCTATGGCTGCTACCACCCACGTCACGTGAACTCCTATACCAAAGACTAATCCAATGATGTTCCACATTCTGGCACTGCGGGAACTAGAGTGGGCCCTTCCTTGATCTCCAGCAGCCCACGCTGAATCCACCTTAAACACACACACACACACACACACACACACACACACACACACACACACACAGTAAATGACAGATATTTCTATGTTTGAAGATCTCAACACTGCCATCTTGGCTCCTATCTGGCTACACACTAGGAAAAAAACCTTGTGGAGTTAGTTATTAAAAATAACGAGAATACGAATACAACAATAATTGCATTATTATATTATTATTATTGAATGAATACTTCTCAATCAAAAGAGGTCTAAGGTTTTTATGAAGGGTTGAAACTGCAATAATACTAACATTACTATTAATAATAATAATAATAATAATAATAATTATGACAATAATAATAATAATAATAATAATAATTATGACAATAATAATAATAATAATATATAATAACAATAAAATAATAATAATAATAATAGCAATTATGATAAACTTGGACATGGTTATACTACATGAACTATTGGAATAGAATTCATCTCCACTAGAACCACCACAGGCAAATGTAGGACTATTATATAATCCCCACCACTATATTACAGGGGTGCCCCACCAGACACAACTATAGTAAAAAATAATAATAATACTAATACCAAAAAATAATAATGGTCATGAATAAACTCCTAATTAGCTGTCTGTGGATAACAGATGCTTTAGTTTAAACAGCTGGCCAGATGGCAGTCTCTCTCTCTCTCAGCACACATTCTGTCAGTATGTACTGTAGATATAGTGTTTCAATAGCCAACACTACTGTTGACACCTTTAGGTGCTAACTGTGGTGAAAATAACTTTCATGTTATTAACCTATATGTAGCTGGGGCTTCCTTCTGTTGTTGTTGTAGGGTAACCACAACTCCCACATTCCCAAAAGCTAGAGTGGGAGTTTTGGAAATACCTTTTCATCTTGCATTCACAACTTCAGACAAGAAAGAGAAAAGAAAGGTGAGTTAGTAATGGGAGAAACTGAAAATATATTGGTTCAATGGGAATACTGGTCAAAAATATTTCATAAAACATTCTTACCTAAATGAACTAAATGACAGAGTTTCATACAATGGGAGGAGGGGACGAATTTTCTCCCCAAAGTCAAGTTTTCCCCCTCCCACATGAAGCATGTTAAGATGCATACATACACACATACATACAATAGACATATAGTTAATAAATAGCAAATTTTCTCGTTCTAACAGCCAATATTATGTTAATTAAAACTCAACCCGACGTTTCGACTTCTTGCCGAAGTCCTCTTCAGGGTCAACTGAAGACTTCGGCAAGAAGTCCAAATGTCGGGTTAAGTTTTAATTAATATATTAATTGGCTGTCACAAAGATAAAAATGTGCTATTATTATAATTATTTCAGCCAAGAATGACTGAACCATTGTAGTTATAGACACAGATTATTATATTTCCACAACCAAAAGTGAAAAACCCTGTATGAATCCCTGATTTAATAGACACTGAGCTTATATTATTGATCTTACAATATATAACGCCCTTCTGACCTCAACTTTACACCCACACACACACACACACACACACAACAATGTGCAACTGAAAAACAAAAACAAGCTGTCCTGACTCCAAGTGAGACACTCTACCACAGGCAGCGCAGCGCTGGTATATGAATTAGCTAGCCACACTCGTACATAAGAACTTCCACAAGAGATAAGACTTGAGAAGTTGTCAGGACTTCTTCACTCGCTTGCCTGCCACTAAACAGTACGTGATTTCCATGTGCTTCCCCAAGAAAATATGTACAAAAACTGAAAGTGCACACAAACAACGACAAAAACTGGAATACTAACTAGTTTACATAGGACACCGTATGAACTATGTGGGACATATGCAGCTACTGCATTGAGAATTACAATATGGTCACTGTGGCGAAACACTATATCAAATGAACACATTCCTGAACTGAGCATGCTCAGAACCACACACTGATACTATTACATCATCCCCAAACACCAAACAGACTGAATCTACGGGTAACGAACACGGGACAAAAAATCAGACAAAAAGTAAAAAACTACAAAAATTACAATAAACATCATAAACACACACAAAACAACAACAACAACAACAACAACTTAATTCATCGTGAGAAAAGAAGTCTCAAAACCATGAGTACTACAGAATTTCAAACAAGGTCAAATAATCTGTCGTCCATGAGCCATGTGCATGTTTAACAGGAGGAGGATTCCAGCAAGATGTTGAGGAGGATTCCAGCAAGATGTTGAGGAGGATTCCAGCAAGACGTTGAGGATTCCAGCAAGATGTTGAGGAGGATTCCAGCAAGATGTTGAGGATTATTCCAGCAAGATGTTGAGGAGGATTCCAGCAAGATGTTGAGGAGGATTCCAGCAAGATGTTGAGGAGGATTCCAGCAAGATGTTGAGGAGGATTCCAGCAAGATGTTGAGGAGGATTCCAGCAAGATGTTGAGGATTCCAGCAAGATGTTGAGGAGGATTCCAGCAAGATGTTGAGGAGGATTCCAGCAAGATGTTGAGGATTCCAGCAAGATGTTGAGGAGGATTCCAGCAAGATGTTGAGGAGGATTCCAGCAAGATGTTGAGGAGGATTCCAGCAAGATGTTGAGGAGGATTCCAGCAAGATGTTGAGGAGGATTCCAGCAAGATGTTGAGGAGGATTCCAGCAAGATGTTGAGGAGGATTCCAGCAAGATGTTGAGGAGGATTCCAGCAAGATGTTGAGGATTCCAGCAAGATGTTGAGGAGGATTCCAGCAAGATGTTGAGGAGGATTCCAGCAAGATGTTGAGGAGGATTCCAGCAAGATGTTGAGGAGGATTCCAGCAAGATGGTGAGGAGGATTCCTGCAAGATGAAACTTCGGGTTTAGTTTTATTAAACATACTGGATGTTGAAACTGAGAAGAGCTGATATTAGTATCACTGCATTAGTTGATACCACATTCTGGGCACATCGGTCCCCCAGTGATTTACTACAGACTGTCAATAGCTCAAACTTTAATCGCTAATACTTTAGACGCGGGCCAAATTGGAAGTTAAATATCAAAAATTTTAATATAAAAAGATGACATTGTTAATAACGTACAAGAAACATAGAATGCAGACACATAGTCCCGAGATAAAAAAATTAAAAAACGAATAAAAAATTGAATTAGTTTTCAATGAAACAAATACATAACAAATGACTGTTTAGTTTATTGGTAGGAGGAGTTTACGGAGATATTAGCTGCCACGGAGGCGGTCACCACGCCGACGTACAAGACCACGCCCACCACCATTCCTATGATGTTGAGAAGGCGAGCCTGTCGTGATCGGCTGTGAGCCTCTAAACGATCTCCTCTCATCCAGGCAGAGTCCACCTGGGGAAGAAGACAACCACAGGACAATAAAAAGCATAAAATTACCTATCCTTGGACACTAAATCTCCATGGAAATACATTGTTTGTGTACTACTGTAAACAATGGACTTCATTTTTTTCGACAGAAAACAGTAAAAAGAAAAAAAAGAAAAAAAAGGGGGCAAAATAAAGAAAAAGAATTTTTTTTTATTTTTTTTTTAAATTTAACAACTTTCAGTTACTAATAATAACAATTAGAAACTAATTGCAACAATCTACTATCTACGACATACATATTCGAATGTGGGGCAAAGGAGTACAGAAATCAATTAACGAAAACCTTTGGCGAATGAATTCCAATAACTACCAAAATACTTCAACCACTTTAGTACATTGAGATCTATCAACATATTGCCCCCCTATGCAATACACCATCTCTAGAATTATGTACGAGTTATACACTTGAAAACAAATACACAGACAAACCTTAGAATAAATCCAAGCTTGGCAGAACAACCGAAGGACCTTCACTACTTCTGCCTCGACAGCAACTCTTTAGCTACATTAGCGTTTGCAGATTCATTCACTTGGTCAATTCCGCGGTTCTTTCAAAACTTCACTAATCACAGGAAATGACCGGCAAGCCCTTATCAAAGAAATTAGCACTGGAATTTTAATGTGCACTGCACAAAGCCTGTGTTATAGGTATACGGCACCTGGCTCCATTGGAACCTCACAGGTTGTGTAGCTTATAATGGCCAGGCAAGCTACCATTTGACTACAACCACATAATCCTATCTGCCATGGCTACAGTATAACAACAGTTAGTGACTGCCTTTAAGGTTCAGTATTACATCAACTCTCCTACCCACAAAACAACAAAAACATCTCAATTACTTGACATGCTTTAGCAACTAATTAAGAACTGAAATTGCAAAACTTCAAATATACATTTCATGTAATATAATGCATAAGACGCGCACACACACACACACACACACAGGGGGAAGTTATATAAAAAGGAAAACTAGAGGCGCATAGTGCAAAGCTATCCTGACCACAGGAAGCACTGATGCAATAAAAATGTCCGCCAGTCCCCCCTGTCTGGGAAGGTGGGTGGTAAAGGGTATTACCCACATACAGTGCCACATTGGCCAGTCTGAGGTCTGGCCATGTGGCATCTGGTCCCAGGGTCCCAGGACAGTATTCATCTAGTCTGTTGGGAAGGATTGATGTATCAGTTAATATTCACACACATACTGCCTAATGTGGGAGGGTCCCATGAATTCATTATTAGCAATACTCGAGGTGAGTACTAATAAGAATACAATATCAAGTCGTACGTCTATGTTTGAGCTTGTCAAGTCTTATACTATACACAGAAACCTAGCTATAGTAGCTGGCTATAGAGACCTTAGCCTAACCAAGACAGCCTAATTATAGACCTAACCTAGAGAGTGCCACTACTAAGTGCTTTTGACCCATCTTTCACTTTACATCATTCCCAACTTAATTCAAAATGGTGATCAAATTGAAAGGTTGGTACATGAACCCTCAGTATGTTTTAGCCATCCATCCGTCACTTGCTATTTCAGTATAGAATATCAACTCATTAACAACGAGACGTAACCAATCATAAACATCATCTAACATTATACACAACTCTGCACTAAGTGCACACGAATATCACACACTCCAGACCACGCCCATCTATTACTTTTGATCTAAACATACCTCCTCTGATCAAGATCCTCATTAGTATCTCTTATTTCCATAACAACCACATCACACTCCTTCCCAAAATACAATAACATAGCTGGAACTCTTTCAATAGTACAGTACCAAACCACACCCACTATTACCTTACCAGACACACCCACCTCACCATACTCATATGACCACACCTACTTGCCCACACTTACCTGGCTACCAACAACCAGAGCAATGAGTCCAAACACCCAACAGAAGAACAGCATGGTCACCACCGAGAGGACAATGTAGTTGGGAGGTTTGATCTCCATGACAACGGTGCGATGTTGCGCGGGCTGCATGATGACAGTGGTATGCTGATGCTGCTGCTGAGACACGCCCCCATAGCCGTGTTGTGGGGGCGGGTTATACTTGGGCTGTGATGGAGGAGCATATGCAGGAGCACTGCCAGTTGGAGCTATGGAAAGAGAAGGAAATGATAGAATTCATCATCTATTAAATAGTGTAACAGATGATACTTTTCAGTTCCTGAATCATTAGGCTGTCAGGAATTACCTGAAACTGATTAACCAGAAACAATAACATTGGAGCAATGCTCCATCTAGACAGTGCTGGGACCATTACCCATGTGTGTGTATGGCATGTGTGAGTGTGCATGTGCGAGTGTGCATGTGTGTGTGTGCATGTGTGCATGTGTGTGTGTATGTGTGTGTGTGTGCATGTGTGAGTGTGGATGTGTGTGTGTGTGTGATCACACAACCAGTGCCCAGTGCCAAAGTACTTTGCTTTGTGATGTGATCTTTGTCACTACATGGCAAATTCTGGAGAGAGAATAACATGTAGTATTTCATTTCTGAAACACTAAAACGCAACGATAAAAACACAACAACAACAAAACACAATAATAAAAGCAACTTAAAACACAACAATAACAACAGCAACAGAAAAAACACACACCAATATACTTGACTCTGGCTATGAGCTCACAAAGTAAATTATGTATGGCATTCAAAAATGAAAAAGACTCAAGAGTTAAAAATAAAATAATTATCTATAGTATGTCCAAGTTGAGTTGGCACGACTGCAAGCGCAGTAATTGAGGAATGCATTTAGTACTTTTCCGGAAGCAATTTAGTCATGTGAATCCAAGTCAATTAAGCGCGCAAACTCCACAGCAATCTGAGGATAAGCCGCTAATTGTTTACAAAATTCTTAATGAAGACAGTCCGCGTGATCAATTGAGACGTACCGCGTGACTAAAAGCGGGCGCGTTTTGAGTGGGAAACCTGTGGTTTTTTCTATTCCCATAGACTTTTGTATTGAGTTTTGGAATAGCACTTTCTCTCTGGTTTTGGAGTTTACTGAGGGAATATTTTTAACCGCTTCAGCGCGAGCTTTCCAATGGTGCAAACCCCGGATGCGTAGCTGCTTCCGTTCTAAAGTTATTCAAGTTTTTCTTGCAGTCAACTCAACTTGGACATACTATAGTACTACTGAGATAACCCAGAGATAGTCCCAAGGTCAGGCTCACTTCCTGCCATGTGACCACACTGGGACTTTCTCTACTCTACACACTATTCTCTGTGGTCTCCTACTCAAAGAGGGATCACACCTTCTAGTGTGACATTGCACTCATAATTCTCTGGCAAAAAATCAATGCAATTAGTGACATGAGGTGCATGTGGATGCTGAGATCACTAGACTAAAGGTAACTATCACAGAGAAACCTCCCATTGCACACTTCTGATAATACTATCTACTGACTACGTACAACAATGTATCCCAGATTATACTATCACTTCCACACACACACACACACACATAGGCTTCTAAAGGAACTCATATAAAGACTATGCAGTTGTGCTGTAGTGGCAAGACTTCCTGACAGAGATGTCAATCAACTTCTTTTGCCACAGTTTGAACGAAATATAATAAATGAAAAGCAACCCTTCCTCCCCTCCAGTTCAATAAATTCTAACCAGGAAGGTATACAAATAGATTCCTGAGGTCAGTGGATGCGTGTTGAGGTAGAGGTTTAGTTATGAGTATACTTTACAAACTCTTCCTGATGCATAAGGAAATAGAGTGTACCACTAGTCTCAGAGAAATCAAGTGGATAGATAACCACTACTATGAGCACTTAATACCAAATAGAGCATGCTCAGATATGACACCTCATCCAGAGAAGATGGGAAAGCTTCAGGAGCATGGCCGGGCACACACATTGTCACATTAACTAATGCACTCTATCACAACATTCCAATTTCCACTAGAGAGGAAGTTATATTTTAAATTCCCATACTTCTTAATAAAAGCAGCTGCACGACCAATCTAGCTCTCTCTCTTTGTAATGTTACTCTATTCAGCCCCAGGAATACACATTGTCATATATTTATCTTGCTTACTGGAGTGTATCACAAGTGAAGGATGAGCTACCAGGAAGAAAAAAAGGGAAAAAGAAGAAAGAAAAAAAACCAAGAAAAAAAAGAATAGATTTGACAGAAATATGCCAAGCATTACTACTAAGTAATTAAACTGACTGAAAAACAACAAACAAGATCTACTAGCTAATTCATCTGTGCGCTATCCCTAAGTTGACCGCACAAGTTGCAAATTGTTGTTGAAACCAAAATTCCCGAACTGAGTGTCTCAAAACTAAGTCCTAAAGCAACTACAGGCTAGTACTAATCCTAGGGACTCTCTGTCCTTATGAAGAGATAATTCTACACACACATCACCTAAGGTGCCACGTACAATTTCACGACAATATAGCTTCTACAGCACTCTATTGCATCGCAAGCTATACTTGACTTGTCGTAGTCAACAGCAAACCCCTAGTGAAAATAGTTCATCGGTTGACCACTCCAGCAGCGCTGCTCACAATACGTCGCATGCAACTCCACTACTTCAAAAGAAAAAAAAAGAGAGTTTTTCAAACTCACGTTGATACGCGGGCGGAGGGGCGCTAGGTCCTGGCTCCTGGCCTTGCATCAATGGCTGTTTGTCAGTCGACATGACTCAGAAATAATGGAGGCAACTTCTAGACTCAACTTCAACTCCCGCAAACGGCAGGGATGTAATTCGCAACCTCGCCTTTTTCCTACCGTCTTTTTAGAAAAAAAAAAACGACCTTTTTATGGCGGGTTAGCGGGGGTGTTATGCATGAGATACTACTGTCTCTATTTTTGGAAATGTAATAAATAGCTACTGACCCTTTACCATATTGACAAACTTGTGTTCTATAAACGAGAGCCCTATTGATTTCTTATTGATTTACAAGTGTATGAAAGATGAATTGTTTATCAAACAAAATAGTAGTAAACTTAAGACAAATTGTGTTTTATGTCTTCATTTGAAATAATAGAAACACTATAGCACAGGATTCTATCATGACTACATTTAGAGCTCACAGGTCAACATGGAGTACAACAAAAATGAAGTAGTGAGCCTTAATGCCATACACCTCATCTCAGTGGAGTTAATGCCATACACCTCATCTCAGTGGAGTTAATGCCATACACCTCATCTCAGTGGAGTTAATGCATACACCTCATCTCAGTGGAGTTAATGCAATACACCTCATCTCAGTGGAGTTAATGCCAACACCTCATCTCAGTGGAGTTAATGCCATACACCTCATCTCAGTGGAGTTAATGCAATACACCTCATATCAGTGGAGTTAATGCAATACACCTCATCTCAGTGGAGTTAATGCAATACACCTCATCTCAGTGGAATTAATGCCATACACCTCATCTCAGTGGAGTTAATGCATTACACCTCATCTCAGTGGAGTTAATGCAATACACCTCATCTCAGTGGAGTTAATGCAATACACCTCATCTCAGTAGAGTTAATGCAATACACCTCATCTCAGTGGAGTTAATGCAATACACCTCATCTCAGTAGAGTTAATGCAATACACCTCATCTCAGTAGAGTTAATGCAATACACCTCATCTCAGTAGAGTTAATGCAATACACCTCATCTCAGTGGAGTTAATGCAACACACCTCATCTCAGTAGAGTTAATGCAATACACCTCATCTCAGTGGAGTTAATGCAACACACCTCATCTCAGTAGAGTTAATGCAATACACCTCATCTCAGTAGAGTTAATGCAATACACCTCATCTCAGTGGGGTTAATGCAATACACCTCATCTCAGTGGAGGCTATTGACTGGTATATGATGTAGAGAATAGACGTACTGTGGTGTGAATTAAATATCCTTAAATGATAAGGGGATATAGGTAGAAGGGGGGTGGGACACTGGCCTCCCAGATTTTATTGCTAGGGGGCACTATATGCAGATATACTACACTTCGTAAGTGCATCACTATTTCAAGCACTAAAGTGATTGGCCATTTTGTTTGCATACCAATAAAAATAAGCTTCTTATCTCAATGACCACACCAACTACAGCTTTGCTTAATTATGAATTATAGAGAATAGTTTTCATAAGGTTATAATTGGTGAGTGGTAGCTATCTGGTGCCCTTCCCACTTTGAAGCAACATTTATTACTTCGAGTCTGTGATACAATACATAACATTGATGTCTAGCTATCTAAGTCAATATTATAGTAGCAATCAGAATATTTGATGGTGTAACAGGCCTAGTAGACTTATGATGTATCCAAAAGGCATTAGATTTCCAATGATATTTTGTATAGCCACCATTTGCCAAAAAATGATTTGGCTAAAAATAAATAAAGAAAAATAATATTATTTCTTTAAGCCTTCAGTTCATTTTGTCATGTGATTTTGTCTATTCATAGTCAACTGCTTGTTCTATGCCAGATGTTTCTGGTGGCAGTTATTACTAGCTCCTCTAGCTCTAGCCCTAGCCTCAGTTACTGGTCCTCAGCCCTCATTAATATGTCTTAAAAATTCTAATTTTGTCTGATAGTCGTTTTTGTTGTTGTTGTTGTTGTGTTGATTTTGTTTAGCTGTATTATTTCGATTAGCATTATGGGTCATTCCATTATATTTCAGCCACCCTCCCATATTGACCTCCTTCAGATTTTGCTCAAAAATTTTTAATATGTTGCTTTTAATGCCAATTGTACACAGGATTACTCTGAAAATAGGTTTCTGGCTAATCTTGGGCCAAACTTTCAAGATATGGAATCAGTTTGAGTTAGTTGCTACACATTAAGAAGTTATAGTCCTCCTAAATACCCCAATATTGGCCAAACTTCGGCTCAATTGAATACTTGTTTAAAGAGTGTATGCGATGTTGAAGGGTATAACTCTCTAACAGTTTGGACTTAGTCCATAAAACTTGGTATGACTGTTGTCCTAACACATTATGTAGAAGATCCTAGCTGAGTTTACACCCTAAACAAGTATTATGAAGGGCTGACCTCTTTTACTACGTGAGTCAATCCACATATCTGGAAGAGAATCCAGAGTCACACTCTGCAATTGAATCATGATGATATTTTTTACTTGGGTTTTTTCAAAACCTCACAAAGAAGAAGGCACATAGTATAATAAGTAAGTATTATTTGCATTATTATGTTTGTATTCTGTGCATGCAAGTCATATAATTGTCTATGTAATGACCAGCAACAGGATTGTGGGTGAAGTTATATCAAAGTAATGTCAGCTATAAATAATACAGTAAATCAGTTATATGGAATTATGTAGCACTTTCCATGTTTCATTCTTCATTGGAGCCCAGACTCTGTTGGGGATATGAAACACTGTAATCTTGATATTTTCGATAGTAATAGAGGTCAAAGTTCAAGGATTATTGAATGAAATATTGGCTACAATCAAAAAATGTTTTCATGGTGAAGGAGATAAGAACCAAACTTGAAAATCATTACCACAAACAGTTGAAAGAGTAAACTTTCATGAAATATTTTTTTGGTCACTATTGATGCATTCCCACGGAGATTCGGTCCTCGAAAATAGATAAATTTTAAAAGAAAATTTCGAGTGCATTTTGAGATCTCTGTCAGCCCTTCATAATACTTATTTAGGGTGTAAACTCAGTTAGGATCTTCTACATGATGCTAGGACAACAGTCACACCAAGTTTTATGGACTAAGTCTAAACCGTTTGTGGTGGGATCGGGATGAAGGCTCAAGTAGCTCGAGTAAGGCCAAGGGTAGGCTGCCACCCGAGAAGTACAACCAGGACGTTAAAGGCTCCCTCCCGATTGACAAGGGTTCCAATCTTGTAATAAGGATAGATTAAGGCAAAAGTACAACTGAGTGGGGCTCACACGGGAAGGCCATTATATAGAAAACCCTCCAACGCATGCCCAAAGCATGAAATGATACAAAATCATGTGATGCATGAGGCGCTGCTTGACTAAGTATTGTTTCAAACAAATAGCTAAATATGCACAAACAAGTAAGTGTGGATAATGTACTGATAAGTATTAATGAAGGTGGGTGTTCATATGATGTTGGTCTGTGTGGGAGATGGCAGGGCCGTTCTACCACACCGTTTGAGAGTTACACCTCTCGCATACACTCTTTAAACAAGTATTCAATTAAGCCGAAATGTGGCCAATATTGGGGTATTTAGGAGGACTATAACTTCTTAATGTGTAGCAACTAACTCGAACTGATTCCATATCTTGAAAGTTGGGCCCAAGACTAGCCAGAAACCTAATTTCAGAGTAATCCTGTGTACAAGATTTGCGATACAAGCTCTTAAAGTTGAGGCTCTTGACAAGGTAAGTGAAAAGTGGGCATGGCCCTCAAATTTTAAATAATTATATCTCTTTAACGAACATGATTTGTTGCATATAATTTGGATATGTATCTATTGGCATTAAAAGCAACATATTAAAAAATTTTGAGCAAAATCTGAGGGGGTCAATATGGGAGGGTGGCTGAAAATGACTGATTTTCACTGGAAGTGGACTTAGGGGACCTTTAGCTATAGTTTTAAAAGACTCAAGGTGCCATAAACTAAAATACAATCTTATAATGAGTAACAAACCAACAATTGTTACACAACAAAAGAACAAAAAACAACAACAACAACAAAAAAAAACACGAATGGGACACATGAACTGTTTTGCAACACATACAATCTGGTAGGAAGTTAATCTTTTTCAGCCCTCATCATTACTGCATATGGTAGGTAAGTTGACAACACATTAAGTGTTAAGCTAAACAGTACAAATAATTCTAATGAAATTCGTTGACTCATAAAAGTTCATCATGTGATTTACTTATTCACAGTAGTCATATTTAAAATTAACTAGCCTCGTGCAAATTATGAATTTAATATAATATAGTACACTCAATGTTACTTTGTTGAGGCTGTTATTTGATATTAAGTATTGTTCTACTGTAAACTGTGTAATAATAGTTTGGGGCCTGCCCAGTATATTATTATGTCTCAGTGTTTGAGGTTCAATAAATAGGTAATGATAAAAACCAAAAAACAAACAATGAACAACTTGTGAATACACAACAAACAAACAAACACCAGCTATTATCACTACAAATTAAATTACAAAATACAAGAGCAAATACCTACAAGAGAAAGCAGCTATGGAGTCATCTGTTTAAATTTGATGAGGTAATCGCAAGGTCCGCACGTGTCCAAGTATCTCCGAATTACTTTGTTGTTCTTGTATGCTGGATGTGGATACTGAGGCTTTACTACCACCTGATTGAAGCCAGCTCTGCTGCCCGCCTTGTACATGAGGTAACTTGGGATGTTGACAATCTTCATGGCTTTGTCGGGCTCCTTTTCTATGATGAAGTCAAACGTCTCAAACTCATCAGGTGAATCTGAGTCTTTGGTTCCAAATTGTGTGTATTGGCCCATCCAGAAGCCATCTTGGGGTATTCGTACCCATGAAAAATCGGCCACAAACAGGTATCCATCTTCTTTCACTGTCTTAGCACACTGGAAAAAGAATTTCTCCAGAGTATCATAGCTATCAATGCATGCTGTGAGCATGTATGAGGCTATAACACAGTCTACCTTCTCAGCGAGTTGGAAGTCATCGTCTAAGATGTTGCTACATAGGAATTCAAATTTGTCTACAATTTTCATTGCTGTTAAGGTCTTCTTAGCGCTTTCTAGCATTTGTGCGGATACGTCGAGACCGATAACCTTACGAGCCCCAAGAACGGCCAGTCTTTGTCCAATGGGGCAGGGCCCACATCCCACCTCAAGAAAGGTCTTGCCCTCGATTCCTTCTTTCTCTAACTCTGCTATAGTGGAATAATAGCACAAATGTTGCATGCAGACATCCTCTTTACACCACTCGTCGTACTTGCTAGCTAACGTGTCGTACTCTGGTTCAGCCATTGTGGGAACTAACTAGTTGGGCGGAGCTCGACCTCTGCTGAAGGGAGAGGTCGGGTAACAAGCCTCCTCCTATACCCCGGTTTGTTCCTTCGTTGCAGTCCAATCAGATTGCAGTGTGGTTAAATGCTAAGGGAATTAGCTGACTCAGCAGGAACAAACCGAGTATAGGCTTGTTACCCGACCTCTCCCTTCAGCAGAGGTCGGGCTCCGCCCAACTTTATAGGAACTAGCTATTAGGGGGCAGAATGTTAGCCGGGTTAAAGTTCGTAATTAAAGTTGCCATTCGTAATTGAAGCTGCCTCCGGCGGCGCGCAACACGAAAAGCTGTGCGGTGTCGGAAGTGGAACAATAGAGTAGCTCATTAGACACCCAAAAAAATAGCTAGCTATGGGACCATTTAAACTAAATATTATAGAAGACAGTGAATTCGATAATAGCTAACTAAAACTACCAGTAGAGTGGATGACACAAACTAAAACTAAGCAATTTTTATTGTAAACAATTCACCTTGAATTATATCATTATTAAATAAAGGTATAAATATTGCTATCAAGTAATTATTCTCTAAACTATATAAAATATATTATCATACTTTATTTAAAATCCCTAAGATAAATATGCTACTTTTGAATTTGGGAAGAAACTAAAACTAAGCATTCAGACATTTTTTTAGTATGAATAACTAAAACTGGAATCTCTAAACCAAAACAACACTGGTACTAATGCACTATATATAACCTGTTAAGCTACTAGCAATAAGTACAGCCTTACATAATAATGATGTTTGTAAATTCATTCATATAGGTGGCTCAATTGAAAGATAAACTACAATATATAGCTAATAGCTATAACTATTGATAAAATAATTATTTCTTTATGTTATCGTTAGTGTAGTAATGGCATATTATATTCCTTCAAAATATCCACAGGCAATATCTTTGAACATGAGCAGTGAATCCACATGGCACAGAGGGCACACTGAATCCAATCCACTAATTCATCATTAGTACTATCATCATCTTTCAAACACACTCCGCAGATCTTTGGCTCTATATTTTGACGATTTATTCTCTGTTTAATCACTTCTGTAGTGGATGGCTTAGAAATTGGTTTGTGGCAACTACTCTCCTCTTTATAGTTGAAAAGAATTTCAACTGTGTTTCGTTGTTGCTGTTAGGTGGAATTTTTCGTTTAATAGGTAAAGCTGTTGTTGAACAAGCTAGTGCCTATGTGGGTCTTGGCTGTGTAATGCGGTTGCATCTTTACAGCGACTAACTAAATTGACAAGATCTTCTACCATTAAAAGCAATGTCTTTCTATTGTTGTTTGATGCTAGTACTTTGTTAAAGTGTGTAGCAGAATCACCATGATCATTATTTATACTCTTTTATTATACAAGTCCATATAACGATACAACGCAATATCAGGATTAATCTTCATTGCAACAACGTGCACATGCTTGCATATGGTAGAATGTGAAGTGGCACCTAAGCATGTGCAAGAGAAATCATGAATACAATATATTCTACATTGCTTGCGAACCAGCTTGCACTTACATTGTTCGGATAAATTTGTACATTTGTTTATGATGTAGTAAGTGCAAACTAAAAGACTCTACCTTCCACTGTTCTGTATTTACAACGGTGATATCATAAGAAAGAGTTTTATTGAATTTCTTCAGCTTTTTTTATGTCTTTTAAGTATCTCACACAATCTATGAGTAGATTTTCCAGTTTCCACCTTCTTGAATCTTTCAAAAGCCTTGTCTCATACGATTTTAAGCAGAACTGAGATAAGATAGTCAATTCTGCGATTCTTTTTGTGATTCAAATATACAATTTTGACCACCCTGTGAAAAGATTCCAGAAACATGTTAGTATTTACTATTGAATTGACTATGTGACAAGATGCCCATTGCTTTAGTCTGTTAGTATAATTGTGCTGAAAGTAAGAATGAAATTTGTCATAGTGCTCCTTGATGTATGTTAAAAATTCTTGCAACACTACTCTAAATTTTGCCTCTTGAGTTTCCATCAAAAGAGTTCTAAGCTGGTGATATACCTCCACTTGCTTTTCCTTTTCCTCAATATGCTGTTGAAGTGCCTTCCTCCATGCTCTATCAACATGCCATGTGCAAAGCAACTTTGTTGTACCCTCCTCTCCAAATATTACTTTCCAAACTGAAAAAAAACTGCTCAGCATCATCAGTCATGAACCACCTTGGATGTATGCTACCAGTTCTTCTTTTTATGGCTTCTAAAAACTCAATGTTTATTAACTCATCTTGCCTGTTGCTAATCATCCAATCAACAGCTTCTCCAAACTCACCCACTACAAGTATGGAGGTTAGAGAGAAGTCATAGCTGTTGGTTCCATGAGTAGTATCCATACAGATAACATTAGAACCAAACTTTATCAACATATCTTTTTGAATTTCTGATTGCAAGCACAACAAGAAGTCATTTTTGAAAATGTTGCAAATATTGTCATGCTGCTCTTCACCTTGACTCTTATAGACTAGTACAGGATTGTAGTTCATCTTTCTCAACTCTTCAATCCAAATATTAACACTCGTTAAATCATTCTTATGTTTTAATATTCCATCAATATTAAACTGAGCCTTTATATTATGTAAATCTTGCTTAGTTATAAGATGTTGTCTATTCATCTCACTAAATGTTGTATCTCGAATGTCGTCCATAATTTGATCCATACTAATTCCTTGTTTTAATTTCGTAGCAATTCCTATTATCTTTGTTGAAGGTATTCTTAGATGGGTTAATTTAACATCATGATTGTGATGAGTAGAACAGTAGTTGACATCAACTTGTCTATTCAGGTCAACTGTAGCCTTCGTATGTGCAGTGCATTTTTACTAGTTCCTTGAGACTTCAGTTGTCTTACTTGTGCAACTCTAGGCTTGTATCGTCCTGCTATATTACAGTAGTAAATACCAAATCTTTTTTTCCTTATAAATACTTGGGGCACATTGCTGAATATACTGTGAAGAATTACTAAATTCTTCTTCCTCCTTCCATGACAAGAATGACGTCAAGTTTCCATATACAATTTGATGTTGTGGTCGTGTTATCAAGGACTGAAGAACGTTAAATCTGCAAATCAATTTCATTTATTTGATGAAATGCTGGGTTTACAGAATACGTCATACAAGTAAAATTATTGGTCACTGATTTCTCTTCCTTTCCTTCCTTGATTCCCACTTAATTTTTTTTCTTGAAAAATGAATTACAAAGAAAATACATTAATATACATGATTTTGACCGGCCATGGCCTTAGTATTCGGTTCACTGGGCATTAGTATAATTGATTGTTATTTGTAAAAACATAGTATATTTAAAACCTGACAGAAGAATGTGGATGTAAATGGTCTAAAACAATATAGAACTAATAATATTAAATATATCACACACAAAGTGGCGAGCTAGCCAGACAGCCCGCTGAAAAAGCAACACTAGCTAAAGGTTACCTTATTATTAGTAGCCACCAGTCCTGTTATCTAACCTAACTAATTTCTACTGTATAGTGCTAGTAAAGCAGAGATCAGTATAATAGTATGCAAAATGTCAACGTCAATTTCCATACAAATCTAAACTTTGGCCACTAAATTAACATAATAGGGGACATAGCTACTGGCCTGTCAAAGCCAGAGAGTAATGTTATTTTAATACAGCCTAACGCTAAAAATGATGCTTAGCCTAAGCATGGGCAATTTACAGCTGCTAACAAAAAATCCTCCTTATAAATGCCCATGCTACAAATCCCCTGACTTACCTACGTCTCCACATACATACTGACATACATATACCACCGATAATGTTCTGCAGTTTTTGCTTTGATATCAACAATCTATGTAGTAAACATGAGAGAAGAAACTCACTGTGTTCATTATTTAAAAAAAATAAATCTAGTGTTGAGTGAAAGTCCTATTACTATCATGTTGTGAAGATAAATGTAAGGACATTGGTTTAATTGCTATATAAAACAGAAGGTTTACAGCGAGGAAAAAAGAGAGGGTTGAGAGGTGGTTCATGCTGTAAAGAAACATGGCACACAATCTTGAGAACACCTCTCAAGTAGCTGCGGTAACCATGTCTGCCCCTCTCACGACCTTGTAAAATAGTGAGATATTTGCTATTCCCTCATGCTAACTCTCCAAATATCACAATAGTGCTGCATATATCACAAACTTTTCAAATATCACGACAGTGCAATACTAATACATTTTCCCAGCACTATATAATAGTAACCAACAATGTGCAGTGTGAGTGTCCTAAATTAATACTACACAGAAGCATCTCTTGGTCCATTATATTAACTATATAGAAAGTAAAATGCAGTATAATAATACAAAAATTATTATATTAAATTTACCTTTCAACCATCTCTTTACCCCCTCATGAGATGACAACTTTAAAAAGAATTGGGAGCTTAAAAAAATTAAATTATTATATTAAATTTACCTTTCAATACCATCTCTTTACCCCCTCATGAGATGACAACTTTAAAAAGAATTGGGAGCTTAAAACCATTACTTTGCGGTTTGATATACATTGGGATCTTTAAAAAAAAAAGTCACAGAATAATATAAATTACTGTGAAGCAGTGACAGCTACTAGGTCTAAGTATGTTTTTACAATCTGCATACATACAAGTTATACAACTTGCATAACAGTTCAGTGCACTATTGCTGATTCCAGGAGGGACAGCTTCTTCATCATTTATACAAAAACTCCAGGAAGGTCCTTCCCTTTGGGTGTTTTTTGTGTTTTCACACAAAATTGGATATTTTGGTGCTTAGATGCTTCTTCATGCTAGTCTTGCGGTTCAAAGTTTGTTTTCTAAATAGGTGCGTGGATATCACGTAAATATAGCCCGCGCGATTGAGGCCAACATTCTCCCCCTTCCCGGGCGTGGGGGAAGGAAAGGGTCGGTCTGGTGAGAGTTCCGTACTGGCTGGAGCTTATAGCAGCGCCCAATCAGATCACAGTATTGATAATTAGTGGCATTCCTTTGAGATTGTACTAATGCGCGCAAATTTAAAGTGAACGTAGTTTCTAAGCAGTGCAGGTCAATCTGTTCTAGGACAGTGATCAGGACCAAAAACCACTGAACAGGAGGTGGGATAGCCTTCAACTATACCTGAGCAGCATCAAGCTTTAAAGCTATTGTAAGTAAAGACATTTTTTACCTCCTCATGGTGCTAGGATTGAAATGTAATTTTGTGCTGGTGTTGCTGTAGAAGTAAGTGTTGTTGGTCAATAATACAGAGGTAAAATATTAAAGTTGGATGCATTGATAATATTATTGACCGTGCTGGAATCATAATCAATATACTGAAGTAGAAGCTTGATTTATTGGAGTTGAAAGGGAATGTATGGAATAATATGGGATTTAGAGGAGCTAGATTTACTTGTGGCATAACTGAGTTTGCTAAAGTTGGTGAGATGGGGCTGTGCTTGTGAAATAGATATGTGCACAGTTACTACAGACTGGTGTGAGCAGAATTTTTGTGCAATTTACAGGTGAGCCAGATAAATCCCTGAATTCATATCTGCAGCTTCTATTCAACCTGAAAAATATGCATTGAACATCATATCAATTTCACCTATGTACATCCGTCCAATATTTTAGTCTTAGTTCTGTCAATGTACTTTCCTACCCATTGTGGTTAAAAGGTTACTATAACAATTATCACCACCATGATAATAACAATAAATAATAATAATAATAGTAGTAGTAATAATAATAATAATAATAATAATAATAATAATAATAATGATGATGATGATGATGATGATGATGATGACAATGGTGATGAAGCTTCCTATAAGATAATGGGCTAGGCAATATCCAGATTCAGTCATTGTTGGCTGAAATAATTATAATAATAGGAAATTTTTCTCTTTTTAACAGCCAATATTTTAATTATAACTTAACCCGATGTTTCGACTTCTTGCCAAAGTCCTCTTCAGGGGTTCACTGAGATCGAACTCTCCGTGGTGATATAATAACACAAAGTAAACAGCAAGATTTCTGGAGGGCACACTTGCTGTTTATTATATCCTGGAGGGTGATTTTCACGCAGCATGGACAGCCAGCATCCTGGAAGCTCTAAACCTATGTCTCTGTTAAACTTGTTGTTGTCAGGTGTCATCTGTATATGTAGAGCTTCCTTGATCTTCAACTCACTATTCTTACTGGCTCGGTCTACAACTCTTACCTCTTCCCATTTAATGGGGTGATGCTGCTGCCAAGCATGTTCAGCAATGGTTAAAGTCTTCTCATCACCTCTCTTACAAGCATCCTGATGTTCTTTTACTCTCTGCTCAAGCATTCTAGTTGTTTCACCTATGTATACTTTACCACAACTGCAGGGTATACTGTACACTATGGATGCCTCTGTGGTATTAGGTATAGTATCTTTGACTCTAGTAAGATGTGATCTTAGTGTCTTACCCGACTTAAATGCTGTTTTGATGTTAAAGTCTCTACACACTCTCTGAATACTCTTGCTCAATCCTGCTATGTATGGAATAGTAAGAATCAAACCTTTCTCTTGCTCAGTATATGTGTGATCTTTAGAAGGTAACTCTTTAGAGCATGCCCTAATGGTCGCGTTGTCATAACCATTACTTTGAAGTACTTTGTGTAGGTGTTTCTCTTCTTCCTTCAAGTTTTCGCTCATATTAGTTACCCTCCTAGCTCTCTGATACAAGCATCTCACTACTCCTCTCTTTACATGATTAGGATGATGAGACTTAAAGTGACGGTGTGGTGGTTTGGGCAGTGAGGATTGACCAGAAGTAGCTGCCACCAGAGTTTTACTAGCTCACCCAAGCAGTTCAATGCTTCCAAGTTTCCCAAACTCCAAAGGGTTTTCAATCTTATGTTGTTCAAGAAGTTCGATAAAGGATATGCCAGCATGAGGTACAACTGAAAGGCACATGGTAGGACTGGCCATATATACCTAACTAGCCTAAGCATGCTCAATGATAGGTTAGGTGATACAGGTAAGGGTGATGTCATGGGAATGAGGTGTGTGATAATTATCTACTACAGAAATATAATATGAGCGTGTGCTGATAATCTAAGTGTTTGTGTGACAAGGTTCCTGCTGTACTGTTGGTGGTGGATTACACCACAGAAGGTATCTATCTGTGTGTGTAGGTTTTCTGAACACAGTGGATGTAAGCATACCATCACTCTCTCTCTTTAATAAGCAATCCAAAAAAGGTAGCTCACTATCTTCCTCTGATTCCATGCTAAATTTTATAGAAGGTCTTACAGAGTTTAAATGATCCAACAAATGTTTTTAACTTCCTTTCTTAACTATGAAAGAGGTGTCATCTTCATTTCTCTTCCATAAATGCACTCAGGAGATAGACATGTTCTCTCATCTAGACTTACATCATTCTGGAGTTTATATCTGATCACAAGGTCTGCCTTAGGTCATCAGACCCTTTCCTTCTCCCATGCCTACATACTAGTGATGTGCTTGAGCACAAATGGCAGCGAGCCTAAAACGACACTATTGTTAAACGATTAATTTTAACTTCAACACTCAAGCTACTAAGAAAAAGTCAAGTTTAAATTACGTGTATACGGTAGAGGGGTTCAATGCTATAGTAACCACTCCCTGAAACTTTTAGAATTGAAACAAAAAAAAAAAGCAACAAAAACAAGTAGCATTATTTACACATTTTCTTTGTGATATTCTTTAGCTAAGTAAAGGCACAATACTTTCACACAACTAAACATACCTACACAAGACTTACCTTCGTAGTTACTCTAGTGGATAAATAAATTTCAAGCAAATACAGTTTAGTAGGGCTTATAACTGTGACAAATAGCTTATTAACTTACCACCGCCACTCACTCGAATAGACATGGAGCTCTGTTAAGTTTTTGAGTTTTAACTAAGAATTCAAAGCGGTAAACAATTTAATTTTTAGGTTGACACGGGTAATGATCGCTAAACCGGAGGATTTCGTTTAGTGAATTTTAGGACAGGGTTGTACAACGAGCTAACACAAAAATACAAGAAGGTCAAAGTACAAAATGACATACGTATGTCCAAAAGTATAATATAAACTAGTGATGTGCTTGAGCACAAATGGCGAGCGAGCCTACCTTGTTAGGTTACATAAAACTATTTACCACTGGTGTCACATGGTTCTGCTTCCCTTGTTATGGAGAATTCTCTGTAAGATTCTGTCAAACTTAAAAATTCTTCCTTGAAAAGGTATAATTAGTTAATGGGTATGATTGATTAGTATTTATCATGCTTTCATCAATTTTACATCATTTATTTACTAATATGTCAATTTTTTTATTAAGTACATTTAAACAAACTAAACCACACCCAATATTGTAGGTGTGACAAATGTGACTGCTTGATTGGCCACTTTAAAATTGCTTTCTACACCCATGTATTGTTACATAATATACTTTAGCTTAGTTCATGCAGAAAAGTAAATAGTATGTTGACCATTAATATATACCGAATTACTCTCTTACCTGAATATTGATAACTTCTGTAGTATCAAATTTAAGCCATTCTGGCTACCTCAATTACCAGTAACTGGTGAAAAAGCTCGCAGCTCTACTAAAGAAACATAGCTGGAGTTTATTTTTGTAATTTGAGCTAACAAATATGGAACTACGTACTTACCTCAGCTTCTCCCAAGTAATGGTAGCTTCCTTGGTTTTACTATTTAGCCTCTCTGGCTACCGCGCTTGACAACCAGCGGGCGGCATTAAAAACGACGAGGTTTTTCAAATTACGTTTGGAGCCTAAGTTTCAAGTAAGACTTGCTTAAAGCTGTAGTACCAGAAGAAAGTGGAGTCAAGCCTAAAAAGCCATGGTTTTAGGGGGGGAAAAGGCACCCGCGTGCGTTTAAAGGGCATACGTACCATCCATACATACATATATACATATATACTAGTGGTGTGCTTGAGCACAAATATCAAGCGAGCCTGATAGTTAGGTAACATAAAACTACAGTATTGTCACTATGTTTTAGCTTAGTTCATGCAAACACTATAATATCAGCAAACAAATACAAAATCACTCTCGTACCTGATTAATGATAACTTCTGTAGTATCAAACATCTGCCATTCTGATACCAGTAACTCTTGTACCTCAGCTTCACTGGAATAGTAGTAGCTTAGTTAGCATTAACATTACAGCATTCTGACTACCAATGGCTCTTGACAACTAACAAGCGGCACTCCGTATCCCCCCTAAAACGGTGAAGTTTTGAAATTATGTTTGGAAAAGGGTCTTCAATGACATATTAACCGGTCTCGGCAACTTTTTGTGTCTTGAAAACAAGGGTTTTTGCCGGAATTATCTCATACTTCGGAGCTTAAGTTTAAAGTAAGGCTTGTTAAAGGGTGTAGTTTCAGAATGAACTGGGGTCAAGCCTAAAAAGCTTAAGGGGCATACGTACCATCCATACACACTAGTGGTGTGCTTGAGCACAAATGGCGAGCGAGCCTGATAGTTAGGTAACATAAAATGTTACTTTGTTTTAGCTTACTTCATGCAAACACTATAATAGCTGTTATGACATTTTATTTCAGCATGGTAACTTTTGTAGTATCAAACATCAACCATTCTGATAATCTCAATTACCAGTAACTAAAAAATAAACCATTAGCCAACAAATATGGAATTACTACTTGCCTCAATTTCCTATTGATAACTTCTGTAGTATCAAATTTAAGTTACTTTGACTATCTGAATTACCTCGAATTCTTGACAACAAGTTCTCAGCTACAAAAACTAAGGACAATCAATTTTAGCACACAAATACAAAATTACTTTCTTACCTCATTTTCTTGAGCAGTGGTAACTTTTGTAGTACCAAAATTGTAAGAGAATTCCTACGAAAACGCTTTTTTTTTCAAAGTCACAAACAGTTGCTGCGACCGGTTACTAAGGCATTGAAGACCCTTTACCAAACTTAATTTCAAAACTTCGCCAAGAATAGGTAAGAAGGTAATTTTGTATTTGATTGTTAAAACTTTTGTTTTTGTAGCTTTGAGTTATTTTTGTAATTTTAGCTAACAAATATGGAATTACGTATTTACCTCAGCTTCCCCCGAGCAGTGGTAACTTCCTTAGCATTAATATTAAGGCATTCTGACTACTGGCAGGTCTTGACAACCAACAATTGGCACTTCCTAGCTCCCCGGCGAAGTTTTGAAATTAAGTCTGGCAAAGGGTCTTCAATGCCTTAGTAATTGGTCGCAGCAACTGTTTGTGACTTTGAAAAAAAAAAGCGTTTTCGCAGGAATTCTCTTACAATTTTGAGCCCAAGTTTAATGTAAGACTTGGTTAAGTTGTAGTATCCCAAGAAACTGGCGTCAAGCCTGAAAAGCCGTGTTTTTAGGAGAAAAAAACCCCCCGCATGCGTGTTTGAGTGGCATACGTACCATCCATCCATCCATATATACGAACTAGTGATGTGCTTGAGCACAAATGGCGAGCGAGCCTGATAGTTAGGTAACATAAAACTAAGTATATATTGTTACTATGTTTTAGCTTAGTTCATGCAAACACTATAATAGCAGTTATGAGCTTTTATTTCAGCAAACAAATACAAAATCACTCTCTTACCTGATTAATGGTAACTTTTGTAGTATCAAACATCAGCCATTCTGATAATCTCAATACCAGTAACTCTTGAACAAGCTCTCAGCTACGATAAAAAAATAAACCAGTGTTATTACTTGTAGTTTTAGCCAACAAATATGGAATTACTACTTACCTCAATTTCCTGAGTGATAACTTCTGTAGTATCAAATTGAAGTTGCTTTGACTATCTGAATTACCTCGAATTCTTGACAACAAGCTCTCAGCTACAAAAACAAAAGACAATCAATTTTAGCACACAAGTACAAAATTACTTTCTTACCTCATTTTCTTGAGCAGTGGCAACCTTTGTAGTACCAAATTTGAGCCATTCTGACTACTTGAATTCACCAGTCACTGTTGACAACAAGCTCTTAGCTACAAAAAAAAGGCCAGAATTATTTTTGCATATTTAGCTAACAAATAATATGGAATTACGTACTTACCTCAGCTTTCCTCGAGTAGTAATAGCTTCCTACCTACGGCATTCTGACTACTAATGACTCTTGACAACCAACAATCGGCACTCCATATCCCCCTAAAATGGGGAAGTTTTTGAAATTAAGTCTGGAAAATGGTCTTCAATGCCATAGTAACCGGTCGAATCAACTTTTTGTTTCTTGAAAAGCAAGCGTTTTCGCCGCTTAAGTATAAAGTAAGGCTTGCTTAATGCTGTAGTTTCAGAATAAACTGGGGTCAAGCCTAAAAAGCCGCGTTAAAAAAAAAAAAAAGTTCCCCGCGCGCACGTTTAAAGGGCATACGTACCATTCATACGTAAATATATACTAGTGGTGTGCTTGAGCACAAATGGCGAGCTAGCCTGATATTTAGGTAACATAAAACTAAGTATTGTTACTATGTTTTAGCTTAGTTGATGCAAACACTATAATAGCAGTTATGAACTTTTATTTCAGCAAACAAATACAAAATCACTCTCTTACCTGATTTGTTTATTTAGCTAACAAATATGGAATTACTTACTTACCTCAGCTTCCGTATAGTAATAGTAGACTCCTAAGCTTTAACATTACGGCATTCTGACTACCTATGGCTCTTGACAATCAACAATCGGCACTTCGTATCCCCACTAAAACGGCGAAGTTTTGAAATTAAGTCTGGAAAAGGGTCTTCAATGCCATAGTAACCTGTCGAAGCAGCTTTTTGTGTCCTGAAAAACGAGCGTTTTCACCTGAATTTTCTCACACTTCGGAGCTTAAGTTTATAGTAAGGCTTGCTTAATGCTGTAGTTTCAGAATAAAGTGGGGTCAAGCCTAAAAAGCCGTGTTTTTAGGTGAAAAAAGTTCCCCGCCCTCGCGTTTAAAGGGCATACGTTCCATCCATACATACATATTATACATATAACATATACCCGATTTTGCATTATCCACCCCTAATACTGTCTCGCTCACTCCGCTCGCTCGCCAACTAGTGGTGTGCTTGAGCACAATGGCGAGCGAGCCTGCTGGTTAGGTAACATAATGACTGTATTGTTACTATGTTTTAGCTAAGTTCGTGCAAAAACTGTAATAGCAGTTATGACCTTTATTTCAGCAAACAAATACTTAATTACTCTCTCACCAAATTAATGGTAACTTCTGTAGCAGCCATTCTGATAACCTCAATACCTCTGATACCATTAACTCTTGAACAAGCTCTCAGCTACGATTAAAAAATATATACCAGTGTTATTATTTGTAATTTTAGAAAACAAATATGGAATTACTACTTACCTCAATTTCCTGAGTATTGGTAATTTCTGTAGTATCAAATTGAAGTTACTTTGACTATCTGAATTACCGTTAATTCTTGACAACAAGCTCTCAGCTACAATAACAAAAGATCATCAATTTTAGTACACAAATACAAAATTACTTTCATTTTCTTGAGCAGTAGTGACTTCCATAGTATCAAATTTAGGTCATTCTGACTATTTGAATTTACCAGTCACTGTTGACAACAAGCTCTTAGCTACAATAAAAAGAATGGCCAGAGTTATTTTTGTATACTTAGCTAACAAATATGGAATTACTTACTTACCTCAGCTTCCGTCGAGTAGTAGTAGCTTTGTTAGCATTAATGCTACGGCATTCTGACTACCAATGGCTCTTGACAACCAACAATCGGCACTCCGTATCCCACCTAAAACGGCGAAGTTGTAAAATTACGCCTGGAAATGGGTTCAATACCATAGTAACAGGTCGCAGAAACTTTTTGTGTTTTGAAAAACAAGCATTTTCGCAGGAATTTTCTCACACTTCGGAGCAAAAGTTTAAAGTAAGGCTAGCTTAATGCTGTAGTTTCAGAATAAACTGGGTCAAGCCTAAAAAGCCCTGTTTTTTTGGAGAAAAAGTTCCCCGCGCGCGTTTAAGGGGCACACGTACCATCCATACTGACATATATATAACATATACCCGATTTTGCATTATCCATCCCTAATACTGGTCTTACTTGCTCCGCCCGCTCGCCAATAACATTACCCAATTTTGCATTATCTACCCCTAATACTGTCTCGCTCGCTCCTCTCGCTATCTAGTGGTATGCTTGAGCACAAATATCGAGCAAGCTTGCCTAGGTTACATAAATTACAGTATTGCTATATAATTGCCGAGCGAGTGTAGCGAGTGGTTGGGATACATGTGTGTCATTACCAACAGGCTATGGAAAGTCCATATGCTACGCTATTCTTCCTAGTGTGTTTGACAAGATAAAAGGTACGATATACATGTATTATTAATAAAGAAGCTATACAAATTATGTATATAATATTTGCAGGCTCAACTGGAAATATTGTGGTTTGTATTAGCCCACTAACTGCCCTAATGATGGACCAACAAGCTAAGTTTGCTGGATATGGACTATCTACTGAATTTGTTGGTGAAGCACAAACTGACAAGGAAGTGATAATGAGAGTATTGAATGGGAAAGTACAGCTAATATTTATCATTCCAGAAAATATAGTAGAAAATTATATTTTAGAAAACTGTTGTCTATGACGAATCCAGTTCTGATTACACTGCCTCCAGATCGAGGAAACATAATGTATGCAATTCATCCTGCAGTTACCCTTGATGAACTGAGTGATATTTTATGTAGAAATTTATGCAGTACAAGTTTTCTTAAAACAGTATTGTTTGTGCAAAAGTATAGAGACTGTTCTGACCTCTATTCCCAACTGGAACACAAGCTAGGTGGTGACATTACATCCCCACGTAATTATCCCAACTTGTCTCAGTACAGACGGGTAGAGATGTTTAGCAGTGTTCTTACAGCAGAGAAGAAGGAGCAAATATTGTCTGCTTTTTCTTCTAAGGAGAACACTTTACAACTTGTTATTGCGACCTCAGGTTTGGATTAGGGATTGATTGCCCAGATATTCGCACCATTATGCATTGGGGTGTGCCTAGCACAATAGAAGAATACATACAAGAAACAGGGAGAGCTGGTAGGGATGGAGAGTATGCTGAAGCTATTTTGTATGAAGGGAAAGTTTCAAAAAATTGTACAAAAATAATAAAAGCTATGTATCAAACTCGAATATTTGCAGAACAAAACTTATTTTTAGTAATTTTTTGTGTTATTATGAAAGGGATATGTGTATAACTAATTGTAAATGTTGTGATATGTGCTAAATTATGTTCATGTGATAAACGTAAACTTGAAAACAATGAATAGTTATTTCTTGTAAATAATATGTGAAATAGTTTTCTCTATCTTGGTACACAACTGATCTGTTGTAAATATCTCCATCATATGCATAACAACTTGCTTAGCCTGGTCTTTGAAATCACTCATATGTTGAACAATGATCCCCTTCAATTAATATTCACATCTTATTGAAACCTAATATTATAATATATAATTATATACCTTGACAGAAGTATAGACATTTCTTCCTTCAAGCAGTCAATATCTTCTGGAGATGGAAGCAGCTTGTAAGGATCCGGAGTGGAAGAAGCTGGTGTTGCATCTGAAAATGAAGCAGTAGCAATCCTATCCTTGACTCCATATGCATGGACATGATGTAAAGAAAGACTTCTGTGCTCATCTCGTTGAAAAGGAGGTCTCACCGTTTTGTCTACATTGTCTCCAACTAGCTTGTATCCATAATAATGAGTGCCCAAGAAGAATTCTTCTTGTTGGTCATCAGTAGCTGACTGCTGTAGCTCCAGTGCATAAACAGTTGAGGACCCAGAGGTATCAGATGGAGGTATACTTTGACTATCTTCGCTTTGGCTAATGCAACAACTGATATTGGATGAGGTGGACAATGGACTGAAGGTTAACGACTCATACTTGCTATCTTCATCTGAAGACTGTGGTAATGGATTAAATAGTCGTTGGTGATACAGTATTGGCTGCTGTGGACTAGATTCCACCTGTGAGAAACATAGAAGTAACTATTATCTGACCAAATCTGAATCCCAATGTCATGGTCCTGACTCAGTGTTTCCACTAAGTTCAAAGTTCCTTGATAAGATAGGCACACATGGAGTGGTTGGAGATTGTTATATACATGTGTAATAATACAATATTAGCTATTTCTTCTCATACACTCCTAATGTTGAAGTTTTGATGAGGATACTTTTACAAATACCTGACCACAAAACCTTACACTGACCAATTTGTTTAACATTCCAGGAATATGCAATTCAAAGTTAAAATGTCCTTTTAAAAAGAAATCATCATTATTAAAGCACCAAAAATATAAACAACAATACACACACACACACACACACACAGAAAAAGCAAGTTTCCTTGTGATGCTGTATTATTTTTATTAGTTTCGTATTTATCTAATCAGAAATAAGGTGACCCACAAATCACTTGCAATGGCCCATTGAAACTTAAAATACCAAGCTAGGGTTCGTTTCAGTTTTGAATGTAACTCTGATTCAAACAGGGCTATAGCAGGAAATTCATAGCTGATTTGTACTTCATTAGCTCTTAATGCAAAAGGGAAGGCTTTCCCTTGCCTTACAGTCAAAGGGCACTTTCAAGCTTTTTATTAACAAACTATCACACCTATTTATGGCCACCCTAGCTCAGATTAGTTAAGCCTAGCAGGGGAAGTAAAGCAGAGCTAATTAGAAGATCAGTAGTAAGTTGGCTTATAAATCAGATACTGTATATGCTTAAAACATGTACTGCTTTAAATCCAATTGCAGGAGCATATTGAATTTTTTTTGGCAAAAAAACAACAACTTTTTTTAGCACACACCCCTGAACCTCCATCATACTGAAATTGACAAAGTAAACGGAATCTAATATGAGATTCGATCAGTCCCCTCCCTTCACCCTCCCCCTTCCCCTCCCCCGAAATTTAATGTAAAACCAATACAATGGAACAGTAAATTCATACACAGGAAGAAAGGGGTGGGACTTTATTGGGTTTGTCCAAACATAACAAACAAACAAAAAAAAAATAATAACTGGGGTCCCTTGGAATAATGCAGCGTGCACATTGTATTGGGACATCTGAACACTGTCATCACAAAACTCTACCTCTTTAAATATTGTAACCCACACTTTACTGGTTCACATATCGCACACACATACACACATACCACATATTATGCACACCATACTTATACACACACATCACAACAGATCACACGCATATAAACACACATACACAAACAGCACAACAAGGTTGTGTATGAGGTCCACCCACATTGTCATTAGCCAGTTATATGAAAGCTAAGATTCAATCTAAAGTATATTTTTTAAGTCAACACATAAATTAAATGAAGCAAGACATCAATAATTAGCACTATGATATACTGCAGCATTCACCAGTACATGAAATGCCTGATTTAATTTACTGCACAGACACCATTGAAATGAAAAATAGGAATGACAATAATTAAAACAACAACAACAACAAAAAAAAAATGTAGGAAAGGGCCAACCAAGTATGGGCCTTTGTTAGGTTTTGTTTTCCTAGAATAGCAGTTCCTGCTATATAAAAAAACTTAGAAACTAACCTGTTTAGTTGATCCATTTCCATAAAGCATTACAGAAATGGCACGTTGTACTAGACCCATCCTTTGATGTCTGCACTTCAATAGTAATGAAGCCACAAAGCTTATAAATATTTTTTTTGCTTTTTAGGTTTGGGATGAAACTTTCCAAGAAGAAAATGAGTGTTGGAATCATCTTACAATACTCAAGATAAACTGTCTTCCAACTAAACTGCTTTACAGCCTCTATTCTGTCCCTTAGGATGGAATCATGTGCGAGCTCACTTCTGCATCTTGTCATGAATTCTGCATGTTAATTTCACCATAGCTGATTTTGTGAATTCCGCAGAGGTAAACATTGTTGATGCCAGAGATTTGTAATTTCGCCGAGCAAGTCTCTGGATGCCTCGTTTGTGAGTCGGTGTCTTCACATTATCACCTTTTTTCTTCCAGTTTGATAGAAAACACTGACCTGATTTAATAATAAATATTTTTAATATGACATGAGGGGATATTTACTTCAAAATTAAATGAGATGGAGACAAGAAAAGGCAGTTTATTTTATAAATGATAATCTAACATAATAAAAATGTTTGATTTCATGGACTCCCACATGTATAAATAGATAGTTAGTGAAATTCAAATGTACACCAAACATTCTGAACTGCTTTTAGCCCACAGTAGTTAAAATATAATAACAAGTTTAAGGAGGGCATTAAATTATCCAGACCTGTTGAAATTACCTGAACATCTGGTGAAGCATGATCTCCTGGCTGACAGCTACTGGATGATTGAGACTGAGGGGTTAATCTTACAGAATCTTAAAACTTGAGAAGCTGCAGTACAAAGCTGCTTGGAAGCTGGTTCACTACTGCTAGAATCTGGGAGCTGTCTTTTTCTTTGTGCTTCCATTGGTGTTCCAGAAACAGACTGTAGTTTTGATAGCATGCTTCTGACTTCGTTATTGCGTTCTGATAGTTTCTCATTAAGATTAATAATTGATTTTAACTGAAATTCACAAGTGCTGCATAAGTATGCATCCCTATCACTGAGCGTTTCTAAACTTTTTAGCTAGAGACACACTAGACAGCTTCTGCAGTTCTTTCAAACTAGAACAGCTAGGACCATGTAGCTTTCTTCTCTTTCTTTTGTCCATTGCAAGACGTTTCTGGCATAAGCAGCAATTTATTCTACAGTTCCATAGAAAACCAAGCTAAATTTGCGCGCGAACGTATCTGTTTACATAGTGAGGTCACGGTCACTTAAAACCAATTACTGGTCCGAGAAATTCCAGGACCAGCGAGACCAAACTCATATGTGAACTTGACCAGACCTTTCTTTCTCTTCTTGTTGGGTAAAGGGTCTGGCCCGCGAGACTAATTGAGCAGCCCCAATAATGACCAAGTTTTGAAATTACGTTTGGTAAAGGACTTTCAAAACCATAGTAACCGTTCGCAGTAGTACCATTTTGGGACTTGAAAAACAAGCGTATCGCAGGAATTATCTCACAATTTGGAGCCCAACTTTCAAGTAAGCCTTGTTTTAGGAGAAAAAAAGATCCCGCGCGCGCATTTAAGGGGCATACATACAATCCATACATAATAGATGTATTCTCTCTCTTTCACAGGCTTTTTAAACAATACAGAATTAAAAATATTTTGGTCGCCACCCAGAATCGAACCCAGGACCGCTTGTATAGCGCACAAGCCCTAGCCCTAGCCCACTGAGCTGCGACAACCACCTGGCAAACAAATACTCCAATTCTGTATATGTATTATGGAGCTAACGCGCGGACAAACATTGGTCAACAATTGCGGGCATCGCTTAGGGCCCCCTGGTACAATGCAAGTAATTTCTAGTGCCCCACGAATGAATGGATTTTCGTTCTTACCCTAGAAACGGGTGAGCAATACATCAAGTGAATAGCTTACGGTAGGTAAGTACGTAGTAACTCACATAGGTCACAACTAGTCTCGCAGGGCCAGACCCTTTACCAAACGAACGCAAAACGAGAAAAGGGTCTAATCAAGTGAGGGGGGGTTACGCTGTACCGGACCCATGAATTCCTGGGGAGAATGTGGTGTTAGTCATGACAGTTATCTCAAAACTCGGATTAGAAGAGTTGCACTTATTGCTCTGCTCTCACAGTTCGCTTCTACCTTGGAGAATGAAGCTGAAGAGAAGTTGGGAGTAACCTTGGATGAAGGTTTAGAGATCCATAGAGACAGTTACTTGTGTAGGCTTTGTGATATGACATTTTTGTAGATTTCAGAACTTCGCCAAAAGATAGCAGAATTGGAATATTCTTCTCTTCTTCACCTGACGAAACATGAATAATCTGGGACGACTGTCCACGAAATTCGAGGTCATATTGTGGCGGTCAATTGCCGTAAGAAAATTACGAATAGACTTCCTCAAACCACAAATAGAAATTCTTGTGCGCGCCAGCCACCATTTCAACGCTAGGTTTAGCAATCATGGCTAATTTGCGGTAAAATTAAGGTATTCAAGGAGGTGGGGGGTTCACCACTTCCACATTCCTCCGGAACAAATTTGGTATGGCCTAGTCCCCAGACCCTCCGCGCTTTGTGCGCTAAGTGGGTCTGGCTCCCCTGGCTAACCCTTCGACAGGTAGGGGTCGGGCTACACGAGACAGCCCTCACAACTATTAGCCCAATCACAAAACAAAACACAAACATAGAGACAAAACAACAACAACAATCCAAAGGAAAGAACAGGTAAAAAAGAAATAATTAAACAAATAAATTAAAAGGGTGAAACAGGTACTTTGATAGCTTAATTAAATACTAAACAGAACGGACTGGTAGCGTTCTGTTTTTTTTAATGTATATATAATATTTTATCTCGGTATAGATATTTTGAGAATCAGATGATATTATATTATTCGTATTTAGCTATTATTGGTATGTGTAATATAAAAGCTAACAGTACAAACTTCTCAATTTTTTTTTCTAGTTACATTCTTGTAGTTACTTCCATATGTGATCCCATTTTGTGGAAAGAGTATACCAGGAAGAGTCAACAGGGTCCGGTTAGGGGGGATTCTGTATTATCGTAACCGCTGTTTTCGCTCTATTAGGGCCAGATTCAGCAGTAGTGAGGGGAGGCGTCTAAAGATACTTACTATTTATAAAAATAGAGCATAAGTTAGTATGCAATTGTCCTATTAAATAAATGACCTGTAATTGGCACTCCTGTGCATTATAATTTTTGTGAACTTTTTTAAGGTGTGAAACTTCGGAGCTTATCTTTGTAACAAATTACATACTTCCTGGTTAGCTATGATAAAGACTTGTGATATAGCTTATGTGAATTTTAGCTATCATAGTGATGTCTGTCTGTTTGTCTGTCCATCCATGTCAGTCTATCTGTCTGTATGTATATACAAGAATCCTATGTAGCTATATTTTATAATTGTGCAAGGAGATTTGTCTTAAATGCTTAATTAAAAAAGAAGCTAAAAGAAAAGAATGTATTTGTATTTCTTTTGTACTTGTTGGGAGATACTAAAAAGCAAGAATACCAATAGATAAAATTCTGAGTCTAATGTTACAGCTGGTAGCTAGAATATCTCTATTTCATTTAATGATAATTGCTAGCTCCAGAAGTGATTATTAGTGTCAACACTCTATAGTGACTTATGTGAGCTGTAATCAAATAATAATAAGGCCAAAAGTACAGCTGGTTTTTACTGGTAATCCTGTTGTTATGA